>JAABUW010001659.1_pt1 | contig 36301 bp, 46 predicted proteins | sample 5560081 | NCBI WGS metagenome assembly JAABUW01 (sample SAMN10711882, study PRJNA513363) | rock metagenome | isolation source: Antarctica rocks | place: Antarctica: Victoria Land, Knobhead sud | reverse complement strand
AAAGCTCGACCTTCTCTGCCAGCACACCTTTTTTCCTTATCGTCCTTCATTAGCAGCCATGGTTCACATGGACGAGCAAGAGTTTGTGTCTCTCCTTGAGGCCCTACTTTTACCGGATACGGAGAAGGTCAAGTCGGCGACGAGCCAGCTGAACCAGAAATATTACAAGTCCCCAGCGTCCATAACGGCTCTTATTCATACGATAACGCAGAGCCCGAAGCCCGAACTGCGGCAACTGGCTTCCATCGAGGCCAGGAAGCTGGTCTCGAAGCACTGGGCATCACTGCTTGACAGCCAGAAGGGCGAGCTTAGACAAGCACTTCTGCAATCCACGATCGACGAGGACAAGCCACTACCCCGACACAGCAAAGCCCGTGTAGTCGCGGCTATCGCCAAAATCGACCTGGAAGATGGGCAATGGACTGAGCTGCCCGGTATCTTGCAGCAAGCGGCGACCAGTGACGTTGCTAAGCACCGTGAAGTCGGCATCTACATGATCTATACCCTCCTTGAGACGATGCCAGATATGTTCCAGGAGAACATGGCTCAGATGCTCACACTGTTCAACCGCACAATTCAAGATCCCGAGTCAATCGAGGTCCGAGTGAACACGATGTTGGCTTTGGCTGAGCTTGCACTGGTCCTTGACACCGAGGAAGACGACCAGAGCCTCAAGAACTTCCAGGCGACCATTCCTCACATGGTCAAAGTTCTCCAAGCCAGCATCGAGGCTGAAGACGAGGAGCACGCCATGCAAGCTTTTGACGTTTTCAACAAGCTGCTATCCTACGAGTCCGCTTTCCTGAACCAGCACTTTGGCGACTTGCTGCAGTTCTTCATGCAGATCGCGTCCAAGTCTGAGATTGACGATGACATCCGGAGTCAGGCGTTCTCTTTCCTTATGCAGAGCGTGCGGTACCGCAAGCTGAAGGTGCAAAGCCTTAAGGTCGGCGAACAGATGACCGTGATGTGCTTGGAGGTTGCGCGAGAGCTCGAGGCTCTGCCAGAAGAGGAGGACGATGTGTCGCCTGCCCGGTCCGCTCTTGGTCTCCTCGACATCCTTTCTGAGAGCCTTCCACCCAAGCAAGTGGTCGTGCCTCTACTGAAGTTGATCGGCTCTTACGTTCGAAGCGAGGATCCCAACTACCGTAGAGGTGGTATCCTTGCACTCGGGATGTGCGTCGAAGGTGCACCGGACTTCATAGCGACACAGCTCCCCGAGATCCTACCTCTCATCCTCCACCTTCTCGAGGATCCCTCAGCTGGCGTACGGAGTGCAACACTGAACGCTGTAGCACGACTGGCTGACGACCTTGCGGAGGACATGGGCAAAGAGCACGCTCGCCTCATACCTGCATTGGTCAGGAACCATGACTTAGCTGTTGAGGGCATGCGTACCACCGCGGCATCCTCGAAAGAGCATGATCTGAATGTGTACATTGTGAAAGGCTCTTGCATGGCTGTCGACTCTCTTATCGAAGGCGTCGAGCAGGAAGACGCGGCGCGATACGTCACTGAGCTGGTGCCACGGTTTGCCCAGCTTTTCGACCACGAAGACCATAAGGTGCAAATGGCCGCCGTTAGTGCCGTCGGCTCCATCGCGTCTGCTTCCGAAAAAGCCTACCAGCCGTACTTCGAGAAAACCATGCAGAGTCTCGGCCCATACATCAGCATCAAGGACAGCAACGATGAGCTCGAACTCCGTAGTATGGTAACCGATGCTCTCGGAAAGATTGCTTCCGCTGTTGGCCCAGAGCAGTTCCAGCCGTTCGTGCAGCCGCTCATGCGGGCGTCCGAGGAGGGTCTGCACCTAGATCATCAAAGACTGAAAGAGACGAGCTATATTCTATGGTCGACTTTGGCACGAGTCTACGAGGAGAACTTCGAGACATTCCTGGGAGGTGTCGTCAAGAGCTTGTTCGAGTGTCTCGAGCAAGAGGAGACAGATACCGAAGTCCAGCTTGGTGAAGAGGCATCTGATCTCATCGGTCAAGAAGTCACCATTGCGGGCAAGAAGATCAAGGTTGCCGGAGCCAACGGCATCAACGAGGACGACGATGATGATGACGACGATCTCATGCAAGCTCTTCTCAATGGTGATGGCGACGATGACGACTGGGACGACCTCGGCGCTGTGACAGCTGTTGCGATGGAGAAGGAGATCGCCATCGAAGTCGTTGGCGATGTACTGACGCACACCAAGGCGAAGTATATGCCGTACATGGAGAAAACTATCGAACTCACGATCCCGCTACTCGACCACAGCTTCGAAGGCGTGCGAAGGAGTGCTGTGGGCACACTGTGGAGGGCGTACGCTTGCGTCTGGGGCTTGGCAGAGGACAACGGCATGGCGAAATGGAAACCTGGCCTGCCGATCCACGTCAAGCCGTCCGCTGAGTTGGCGAGACTCGGTAATCTTGTCATGACTGGCACGCTTGCTCTTTGGGAGGAAGAGATGGACCGGTACGTGATACACCTTTCTTGTTTTCTTCTCTTCAAGGATGAACCGCTATGCTACCCAGCTCACGCAGATGTCCAAATTGGGCAGGTGCTGTTAAAAATAGAGGCTGTTTCTGAGACGATCAAATCTACCGATTTATGTTGATGTTCGAGACGAGTTCACAACGCTGACAGCTTTTCAGGGCAACCGTCACCGACGTTAACCGGAATCTCGCAGCCACACTCAAGCTCTGCGGTCCTGCCATACTGTCGCCCGGCGAAGCGTCCCAGACATCAACCCCGATTGAGCAAATCACAGCCGCGCTTCTCCTCCTCCTGCAGAAGCAGCATCCCTGCCAGAAGGACGAAGATGAACTCGACGGTGAGCCACTGGAGGAGGAATCATCCGAGTATGACTGGCTTGTTATTGAGACCGCTCTCGAGGTCATCGCTGGCTTAGCCGCTGCTCTTGGTGAGCAGTTCGGTGAATTGTGGCGTATCTTCGAGGCTCCCATCTTGAAGTATGCCACTTCGCAGGAACGCTTCGAACGTTCATCTGCTGTTGGCACGATGGCGGATTGCGTGGAGTCGATGGGTGCAGCCTCCACACAATACACGCAAAAGCTCATGCGTGTCTTCGTGAAGCGACTTTCGGACGAAGACCCAGAGGTGAAGAGCAACGCCGCCTTCGGCACTGGCCTGCTTTGCGAGAAGAGCACAGACGGCAAGGAGATCTTGTCGAACTACAATACCATCCTCGGCAAACTGGAGCCTCTACTTGACGCCTCCGCCGGCTCGAGCGATGCCCACGCCCGTCTGCTCGACAACGCCGCTGGCTGTGTTAGCCGCATGATCAAGAAGAGCCCGCAACATGTCCCGCTGGAGGATGTTCTACCGCGGTTGGTGGAGATCTTACCGTTGAAGGAAGACTACGACGAGAATGAGCCCGTGTACGACATGCTTGTTACGCTGTACCAGCAGCAGAACCAGGTTGCGCAGGGGCTGACGCAGAGCTTGTTGCCGGTGTTCGAGAAGGTGTTGGGGGAGCCGCAGGAGCAGTTGAGCGATGAAATGCGTGCCAAGGTCCAAGAGTTGGCGCAATATGTCAGCCGTGGATGAGATGGTATGAGATTGGTATGGATATTGTGATGAGTGGGGGTGGAGATATGCGGTGTGTGTCGAGTCGTAACGAGTAATGATTGACGACAATGATGATGCATAGCAGGAACCCGGACAACGGTTATGGAGGAGATGTGATACCCCAAGGATGATAGACTTGCAATGCCTTTAGCTTCTTAGACTGATACAGACAATGTCTCCGAGCCCTCAGGTTGCTCCCATTCTTGTGCAATAGTAAAGGAAACAAGAGGTTACGGGGACGTACATTAGACTCTGATCTATTGGATGCGTAGGCAGTCTTCGGTTACCGCCTTCTTCTGATCAGTAGTGTGTTCCCATTCGATATAGCACTGAACTTCTCCAAGTATAAGTATAAGTTCTATGCTGAGGATGTGTATGTGAGAAAGTGCTTATCGATGCTGGTCCAGCCTGCGCCTTCTCCAGAGATTCTTACAAAGTTGCCGCCACTATAGTCGGTGAAAGGGAGACATGAGGAGCCGGGACTTGAGAGAACACCCCAGTCACAACCTCACCTCATCCACTCTGCACTTCCGGAGACGTCACCTCCCACTTCCGCAGTCGCCACTCGCAGGAATATCCGCCTGCAAGGAGGATTGGACTGCCGGAGAGCTGCCATGGTACCCTGCCGACACGGCTGCGATCGCCTATTCCCGAAGACAGCTGGTAGACCTTGCGCAGCCATCGTCACTGTCGCCATCGCCGCCACGTCTTCGACCGCGGCTGTCTGGGGCAGTAAAGCCACGAGAGGCTCACCCGTCGACGACGAGGTCGAGGCATCGGTCGAAGGACCGCAGTCCGATCAGGACTCCTGCGTCCAAGTGGGCAGCCTCCTGTGTGGTGTTGCCGGACTTGAACGCATTTGTCCCTCTGCCTCTGCCTCACCACTATACCGACCGCTGGCTCGAAGTCGGCTGAGTACCACGGGCTCGCTATTTGGACGGTCGAGACTCTTGAGGGCAGTTATCGGCTGGCTGGTCGTCATTTTGCAGGCGTGTTGCTGGTAGTCAGCTCGCCGGCGGCTTCCATGCCTCTCCCAAACACGGACCACTCACTCAAGGTTGGCTGAGCGCCATGAGGCCTGTCGTATCAAGGATCGAGACAGGTGAGGACAGCTTCGCTGACTTGTTCCTTATGGACTCTCCAAGAGCCAAACAGCTTATTCACGACACCGACTGAGCTAAGAGGAGTCTCTAGGACTAGACTGAGAGGTCGTTGGACTGGGGGTCTAAGAGCTCAGGTTGAGCCAAAACCAGGTATACTTTGGTCAAAATAGGTTTTCTGACCGCCAACTGGCTCGCCTCGTGGTCAGCATTTGGTAAGGCTGATGCTGATTTCGTCGTTGTGTGGCGTTCTCGCTCTTTTCCTGCCACCGTTTGGACAAAGAAAGGGATCCACTGGTACCTTACTACGTCGCCAGCAGAAGGATTTGTAGGTATTATTTTCTTATCGATAGATAGAGAGAGGTGTTGGATGTTGGATGCCCTGAATTGTGTGATCAGGACTAGCCCGCTTCGAACCTCGCCGAACTTGGGCTCTTACCCTGACGGAGGCAAGCTGGTCCACCGACACGACACGACACCTAACCGCAACTATTGTCAACGCCCGAATGACTTATTCGGATTATCACACACAGAGCCATCCATGGGCTGTCGGGCATGTTGCAGGTACAGACTTTTTGAAGATGCCGCCAGCCTCTTTGGAGGGTAACCCGCGCCCGGCGGCCCTGGCGTGTTCCCAGTGTAGGAGCCGGCAGTGCGTAGACCACTCCCTCTCGCTAGAGCCTCTGAGACACGTGAGACATATACTGACAGGATACGCGTGTGCACCTAGTCTGAAGTGTGATGGCGGCAAACCTGTTTGCAGAAGATGTAGCGTCGAAGGCTCAGATTGCTACTATCAACCTTCTCGACGTGGGCAACGGCGACGGGCACAGCGGCGGCCCAGCAGTTCTAACATGAGTACCGCGCCACCAAAGACTCTTGCAGAAAGTCCGCCGCCACCTTCAATACAGCCCTTTACGACTCAGCCTTGGCCGGATACACTGGCGGCCCAGACTTCAAAACCGGATACGCTTCTCGAACCACCCGTACAGATCGGCGACCACGAGTCCACCTTGATCGAGCTGTATTTCGCAAAGTTTCATCATGCTCATCCGATTTTGGTACCTAAACTTACGTACTGTTCGCTACCCCTCCCGAACAGCTTGCGTGCCGTTATACGCTTCATCGGCAGCATCCTGGCTGGGAACATGGAGTCCGAGCAGTACAAGCTCGAAGCTATGTACGCGCTCAAGCAGGATCTCACGTGGACGCCTTATCGGGTCCAGGGTCTGTTGCTGTTCTCGATCGCGTTGCATAGTATCAACGAACAAGCACAGGCGCAGACTTATCTCTCGAACGCGGTAGACTTGGCTAATGTGCTGGGCATGAACCGGTACAGCTTCGCCGCACAGCACGGTGAAGGCAACCCCATGCTCGAGGAGAGCTTCAGGCGTACTTGGTGGGAGCTTTTCTTCATCGACGGAATGTTTGCGGCCCTGCAGCAGCGATCTTGGTTTCGCTGTAACACGGTGGAGCTTAAGGCTGGACTACCTTGTGAGGATCCAATATTTCTGGCGGGTACTGGATTTCCTACCGCGCCTACACTGTCACAATTCGACAACAGAGTGTTCGAGGATGAAGACATCAACTTTTCCTCGTACTGCTACCGTACTGAAGCTGTCCGGATACTGGCGCGAGTCCTGGCGATCGCAGAGGACCCCGATGTGGAGAAAGACGAGTTTACTGCTGTCGACAACGCCCTGGCTGGGTGGAAGTACCATCTACCACCCTGTAAAGCCGACATTGCTCGCACTGTCAATGCCGGTGAGCCGGACGAGCTGATGTTCCAGGCACATCTTATCATCAACAACGCCACAATCATGCTGCATCTCCCTCGCACCAATCTTCGCTCCATTCATCCTTTGACAGCGGAAACGACTTGTTGTCCGTGGTCTCGGCCGCTAGCGCCCACATTTACTGAGCACAATCACCTCATGAAGGTCACAGCTGCCTCACAAGGACTCTCAGATCTTGCAGCCTTGCGATCGAACCACGACCATACGCCATTCCTCGCTTGTGGCTTGATCATGGGCTCGCTCGTTCAGCTGAGCATATGCTCACTACATGCGTCACACTGCATCACGCAGCACCGAGAACGGGTAATGCTCATGATCGGCGTGCTGAAAGCACTAGGTCGGGTGTGGCCACTGGCTCAGCTAGGGCTCAGTCAAGTGCGCACGTACGCGAAGGAGGTGCTCCAACGGCCATCAGACACAATGGCTGCACCGCTTCCGAGCGAGCCAATACTTGCAACACCTCTAAACGGAGATACTAATGGAGAATCGCAAGAAGACTTCACACAGATTGATATATCCTGGATGGACGATCTGCTGCAGCAACCCACACTCGGGCACCAGCCTCCAGACGGGAACTTGTCGTACGATGCATTCATGAACTTATGAGCACAGCGAAGACTGGACTGATGAGAACCATGAGCTAACGAGACACACGACATCGATGGAGATGCACCATATGTACAGTGAATAGCAATAGTGGCAGAGATAGCGATATTTCTGTACACGGCGAGAAGTCCACATAACGCCGCAGCTCCCACGCTAAGCCGACCATTTCATGGACAAATTCATGCGACTGGAACGCTCCTTCGATTATCAATACTTCAGCGGCTGTGGCGATGCACATTCCGAACATTGACGCAGTCGTGACCAAACTCGGCAAGGAAAATTTTGACAAGCCGCTAATGCCGTGGCCGGACGTACAGCCACGCGCGACACGTGCCCCTAGGACCATGGCCCAGCCGCCAGCCACAGCGCGGAGTGCGAGCAGTGTGCTCATGTGTGGATATTCGAGATTCGACAATGGCCTGCCACTGCCGAATAGGTAGTTCTGTATTGCCGCAGAGCAGACAATGCCAGCTGCAAACATGACTGGACCAGTTAATAGCTTTCGGCTGGCCTCGACCTTGGGAGAGCCGGAAACCAGCTTGCCTTCCAGCCAGCGCGCAACATCTTCGTATCCGCTGGAAGCACCAATCGCGTGGCCTGTCAATAAGATAGTCACCAGTTGTGCCAGTCCGATCAGAAGTCCGCCGTAGGCAGGCGGAACGAGGCCGGGATTTGGTAGAGACGGTTGAGAGCGATCCTTCGCAAATGCGATTCGCATGACTGCGAGACACATGGGAACCCAGATCAGAAGCAAAACGAAAGGTGGGATTCCTAAAGCGGTGGCGATGTCTAGCGGCGTTTTCGACTGGGTTCCCGAGACTTCTGGATGTGGTGGATCCTCCGCGGTCTGAGGCTGCCGTTTCGCTCGTGCTCGGGTGAGGCTGACGAAAGTAATTCCGCCCAACAAGCCGCCGAGTACGACCAGAGCTCCGTGCAAACTGCCTGTTCCCGCCTGAACGAAGGAGGTTCCTGGACAGCTACCAGTCACCGCCATTCCAAGGCCAATGAGCGCACCCCCGAGAACATGTGCATCGAAGGAGAAGAGGCCAAGGTTCGGCGGTGTGGACGAGATGTCCCGTTTCATGACTCCCCATCGCTGAACGAGATCCATTACGATGCTGGGTTGCACTTTGTTAGCATCATAACCAGATTGCATCGCTATGAAAGCATTGGGCTCACGCTGAAGCAGCACTCGCCGCCATCATCGTCGTTATCATGACATTTGACCTGCAAGAGTGTGTCAGTGGTTTTCCAAATATTAAAACCGATCCAAGGCATACGAAAAGTCGAACTGTGATTTAATAACTTCGCTCGAATAGACTCCAGAGCTGTATAATCCGACAGAGAACAGAGCGCCTGCGGCGAATTCGGATGGATTCTGCATGCTGCCGTGAAGATGCTGTACGAATGCATCCTTCATCCGCAGCGGCGGGAGCTCGAGCACAATATATGCTGGCTGCATAATTCTGGGCTCGTATTGGGGTTGCAAACGACGAACTAGGTATTGCGCCTTGGGGCTCGGATCAAAAGTGGCAGGAAGGATCCGAGAGCGCCTAGATTGCACCTTCCGATCGGCAGAACGGCACGTGACACCTCTTGCATGCACTATAAATCATGCAACCAGAGAGAATGTCTTGCACCTCGCCGATGTTTGTCTCCGATAGCGGATTACGATATACACCGTATGTGTGATCTTGCTCAATTCGGTGGGCGTTGTGAGACGCTATCGCCCTTGGGAATTGCATGCCCAATTGCTGGCCAAGGATCGAGATCAACGCGAAAGCGAACACATAATGAAAGATCAATGCTCAACAAGTCATCAACAACCTCGCCGATGATCAACATCGCCGAACGTAAGCAACGGTTGGTCAACATCGCCGACAAGACCTTCAAGGCATCATGACAAACGTAATTACCTCGAAGACTGCTCGGGCACTGTGTAACGGTCGCCAACTCCATCAGAGCTCGACAGAGTTGCCAAACGAAATCAACCGACGGATCTAGAGCTATCAAGATCGTCTCGACGACAGAGTATATGATGTCTGGAACTCACGAGCCTATCGTCCATGCGATCTATGATCTCAGCACGGGGACGTGGCAATACATTGTCGCAGACCCAGACACCAGGCGTGCGGCGATCATCGATCCAGTCCTCGACTTCGACAATACTACTAGCCGGATTGCTACCGGGTCAGCAGATGCGCTGTTGCAAAAGGTTGCATTGGAAGGCTATGAAGTCGACCTGCTGCTTGAGACTCATCTCCACGCGGACCATATCTCCGCAGCCTTCTACCTTCGTGAAGCTCTAAGACAACGACAGAGTTACGCTCCGCAGTGCTGCATCGGAAGTGGCATTGAGAAGATGCAAAGAGTGTTTGGAGACAGGTATGGTACGTACAACACACTGCTCCCGCATAGCTTTCATGTCGTCCTCCATCTTGTCCCTTGGCTGACTCTTGTTGGCAATTCTACAGGCGTTGACGAGGACGAATGGTTTCACGCTTTCGACCGCACATGGGCAGACGGCGATTCGTTCCAAATCGGAGGCTTGCAAGTCACAGTCCTGCACCTTCCCGGGCACACACCCGATCACATTGGGTATCAGATCGGTAGCAACGTGTTCTGTGGAGACTCCATCTTCAATCCCGACCTGGGGTCCGCACGCTGTGATTTCCCAAGTGGCTCGGCCGTGGCTCTCTGGAATTCGATGCAACGCCTACTCAGCCTACCACCCGACTACAAGCTCTACACCGGTCACGACTACCCACCAGCCGGACGCCTCTCCGAGGAAGGCGAGAGCAAGCCGCAGCCATATGCAACTGTGCAGGAGCATAAGTCGTCCAACAAGCATGTGAAAATGGGCGTCTTGGAGGCGGAGTTCGTGGAGCTGAGAACCACGCGAGACGGTAGCTTGCGAGAGCCGAAGTTGATGCACGAGGCGTTGCAGTTCAATATTCGCGCCGGCCGGATGCCAAAGCAAACTGCTGACGGGGAGCGATTCGTTCGCTTGCCTCTGAGGCTGCCGGAAAGTCTTACTGCTGTGTAATATTGACGCGATCTACGTGGCGGCGGGCTCCGCTTCGATCGTGTGGTTGCACCGCACGTAGCTATAGTCAATGACCATTGTTCTCTGTGCGTGTCTTGCTCCAAGCTCTTCGATAGTCCGACGATCGAGCGATCCGCACCTCAACGTCCGCAAGACGGTCGAATCTCGGTGGACGTTACAAGTAGAAAAGTTCAGCTGTCGGAAGGTAAATATACAGAGCATGGAGGCCCATCAACCTCGACCAAGCTGCTTTTTCAAAGTATCCTACTTTATACGCTATCATCATATTGCCGTGGCGCTTGGGTATATCCAGCTTCTTCAGCGGGTGCTGAAGTGCAGACGATCGTGGCGTATCGTTCGGCGCTTGACGCTGGGATTGGTTGGACTGATCAACGTCAAACAGTCGACGACAGAGTTCATGCAATCGATGAAGCGTTGAACAATGTTTGCAAGAGAGTACAACATCATCAATTCACGACAGAGCTACTTGAGCAAACCGGACATCCAACCGAAAAAGGCCGTAAGTACACTTCTCAATCTTCCCGAGCAGAAACAACCGCTTCCATCATCAATTTCCGACTCTCCGACTTCTGACTGTTTGACCTCAAGTTCCTTCATCACTAGACCCGGCAGTCAGGCCTGTGCAGCATACCTCTGCTGTGGTGCAGCACGGCGAATGTTCCCAACACTCTGCATCCTGTTCTGCCTGTCGGCCTGAATAGTCTTGATCTCCTGCGCAAGCGCATTCAGGTCCTCCAGCGCCTTAGCCGCCGATGCCTGGCGTGTCGGGTCCTGATACCAGCGTGAGTAGTCGGCCTTGGTCTTCTCGTAGCGACGAGACTTTTTGTCGATCGATTGACACAATTGGCACTTTTGGTCCAAGGGAACGGTCAAGTAGACAAGCTTCATGCCGCAGGTCTCGCCCATGCGGTACTCGGCCTGGCAGTGGCGTTTGAAGTTGCCCCATTTCCAGTCGCCGCACTCAAAGCGGTATTGTTCGTAGAAGCACATGGTGTCTGTGCTCGCGAGAGTCAGTGCGGTGATCTTGAGGTGTTGTTTCAGAGAAGGTTTACCTGGGTATTGAGATTGATTGGCGGATGGGTGCTGGTTGGACAGTTCAATACCTGTGTTATGGTTGTCAGCTTTATCGTGGTCTCGAGCCAGCGTCGATAGGCATTGAGCATTGTTGAGTGCACTGCGATGCACCACGTCGAGGTTGCATCGTGGTGGTGAGACATATTGGCCGAAGGATGATGACGGGAAGGGGGATACTGACAAAAGGAGGAGTCTCGAGAGCGTGTCGCTTGGATTTGACGAGGCTGGAAGATGAAGCTGATGGTTGAGATATGCATCAGGAGGTGTAATCGAGGCGGTATTTATGCCTTTTGGCTCTGACAATCGAGCTCTGGCTCATCTTCGATTCACACCTCCATCATTAGATTGCTCTTGGTCCAGACGTCCCCAACGGCCTCTACGTATCCATACCTCGCTTGGATCGAGCCAACGACATCGTGCAGAGCCCACGGGTGACCGCCATGAGGAGCTAGGCTACCTCAGACGGCAGCTGCGATGCTTCCTAGCGTCGCCGTCGGGGGTCGACCTACGCATCAGTCTCATCCTCCGACGTGATCAACGTCGTCGTGGCTGCGTCTCGACCTCTCGTTTCTTGATAGTCGTTGACCGATCATGTTGGTCTCTTCCCGTGTCTCCACTTCGACTAGGATAGTAGCTCAAGAGACTTTTCCTAGGCCTCGATGGCAAGATAGCGTGAAGGGTGAGTGAATGTTTTGAATATCACGTGCTCTCAAACGACCTCGCACGGCCCTCAGTACACTCTAGCACAGCGTGACAGGCCAGCAGCGACTGTCCATTGAGACACTGACTTCCCCTGACCAGATGGCTCATGCATATGGAGTACGCCGGCTGTATCCGTCGACTGGTTGCCAGCGAGCCCGGAGAAGAATATTCCTGCCTCAGGTATAGAGCATGCTTCCCTATCCTGGGACACACGCTTGGCAGAGATCTGTGATCGCGAACATCCAACCCGTGAAGCACCTGGCCGAGCTCGTACCCGTTCACCGATGGATGGGCACCATAGGCTCGATCCTAGGACCCCGGCAACTGGTACCAAGCACGAGCACTGTGTGAACGGCTGCCGTACTTCCCGGACCACACCTTGGCTGAACGTAATGCCTGCTTCGTAGAGGCGTTCTAGCCTTCGCCAGCCAGTCATCTTATCGCAGGTCCCTGCAATGGGAAGGTCGTTCCAGTGAATGCTGCCCGCAATGCCGTCAAGAGCGTAGTAGATCGCGTTGAGCATGCCCTCGCCCTGCATGCTGCTTGCATCAAGTGGCAGTTCATGCTCGCTCAGCTGATCTAGTACCGCTGTCATCCTGCATAGGGACGAGCCGACGGCGAATAGGCATACTAGTTGTTCCACCTAGCAAGCATGCTGCGTCCCCTTTGCCATCCGGTTGGAGTTAATCTGGAGGGCCGGCTCCGTGCTTGCCTCCAAGGAGCCCAGGGCCGAGCATTGTTCTTCTTATTAGGTTCGACCAGAGTTACTCCGCTCTGTGACGTGGCAGTCTCGCTATGGTGGGTCAAGGAAGGTTCATGTGCGGGCTTCGGGAACTCAGTGTTAGCATGGGTATCTGAGCAGAGTGTGGATATCTGCCACCGCTTACATTGGCTAGCACTCAGTACTCCATCACTCGTACCTTCACCGGTCTTCCATTGCTCATCTGTAATTCGTCTTTGCCAGGTCTAGAAGGGCATAGTATGCCTCTTCAGATGTACATATGGCTCGCATTGACAGTTGGACTTCGCTCTTCCGCACGTGTGCCGGCATTTCCTCTCTGCACCAAGACGAGCGAATCAAAGCAGACTCCTGACCGAACAAGCATCCGAGGTTGCCTTCCTGCTTGGGCGATGGGTGATCACACAGCCTGGCCGCCAGTCAGAGCTGGTCGCGATATTGTGTGTGCTCCGGGCGTGCAGGAGGTGGTTGGGAACGAGCCCTGACGTCGATTTTCGCAGCCACAGCACCCGCAGCACCGCGAATACTGCTAGCTCCCCATTACGCACACAAGACCAGGCTGCGACTTGTTCTCGCACCTCTCATAGAGCTCAGATTATCGAATTTTGTTATTGGATGGTCAAGAACAGGTTCTTCTGGGAGATAACGCAGTAGAAAACTCTGCGTGGAGTGCGACGACGTTGGATTAACGCTCTCGGCACGTCATGTGACTGCGAAGCGCCAACGTGTAGCAGCACAAACCTGTAGTCATGTGAACGAGCAGTCACGCCGCCTTGTGGAACGTGAGGACGCTGTAGTGGCAGTCGCAGAGGACTCCGCGCACCGGCAGGAAACCAGGTGATTTTATGGGGGTGAGTGGGTCCATTGGCTGCTCCTAGAGCTGTCTCCCGCGATTGGATGTGCTGGCAGTACGTGCATGCCACCAATGAGAGTGCTCAAGAACGGCCAGAGACGCTGCAGGAGCTCGAAGCTCGAGCACCTGGGTGCGTGTGCCGACGCGCTCTTCGCTGGCTGTTCATGAGCTGCGGAATCGGCCGTCGTTGAATAATACGGTGCAGCCATCCTGCTTCGCCTTCGCAGCAATAGTTCCCAGAGACCAGTGGCACAGAAAGAGGTACTCACCGTGGCTGAGAATACCTTACTGGTGTTACCAGCAAGGGCAGGGTCCGTAGTACCCAATGCACAGGTTGTGCGACATCATCGGGAGCGCATCAAGAGTTCGAGATCATTGCACCGTATGGCACCTTCCAAATGGACTGTTGGTCTTTCCGTGACAGCTAGACATCTTAACCATCAAGACATCGGTGATTTCCATTTACTTTAAGTTCAAGCTCAAAGATCCAGGAAGTTTTGACCGTATTCCGCGAGCTGTATGCAGGTCACGGTCTCGTCCAGCATCGTCAATCTCCATTTCTGACCGTGCAATAGAACGAGCACCAAGTCCCGGGTGCTGGCCTGTTCCACGTGTTGAAAGCACAATCTGTTTGGTCCAGTAAGGTGCAGAGTACCTCCATGAGAAGATGAGTGTTGATGAAACGCCTCCTTTGGACCGTCTGAAGTTCGAGAATGTGGCCCAAGCGTCTTTTGGGCGCTTGTGATTTCCATATCGCACTCATATCACACCAAGTGCAACCTCAGCAACCGCCAGCTTCACGATGGACACACATGTCACGAAAGCTACAACGGGTTCTTCGTTCTACGATTTACCAGACGAGCTATTACTACACATTCTGCTATACCTCGACTGGCCCGACCTTCTCACTACATCCCGTGTAGGCAGCCATATCTCATACTACATGTAGTTGTCATTGCACTGGCACTGATAGGTAGTAGACATCTCATCATCTCCGTCATCTATCCTTCGACCCCCTACTACACCGTCTACGTCTGAAATGCGCATACAACAATGTACAATATCTCCTCCCGCGGCGGCCCCAGCTCCACAGGCTTCAACCGCCCTTGGCGGCGATATACCTCACAAGGACGCACGTAGCGGCGCGCCAACTACATTATTCAATGCTTTGCATTAAGCTGTCGAGGTATCTTATACGAAGACCTCATCTGAAGACACTCATCGCGGTTGGCATTATTCCGCGCGAGTGCTGTGGATATGACCGGCGGTCTGGCGAGATCGTATGGGGTCGAGGCGTAGCGGGTGCACTGGTAGAACGGAAGAGAAAGGTCGAGCGGGAGCAGATCAAAGAGGGTTTACGGGTCTGGCTCGAGCGTAAAGCGCGGGAGATCCGTACGAGGAAGAAAGAGGGAGGGGTTGGTGTGCTTGTATGGCGCTTCTCACGTAAGCTGAAGTTGACTCATGGGGAGAAAGATGAGACGGGATGGTTGGGCCAGGCGAGCAAAGATAAAGTCGGTGGTTTGAAAAGGTTCTTCGAGGACATGGCGGGTTGAGGGGGCGTGTGAGGTGAAGCTTGAAGGTTTCATGAGGTCAACATATCGTCCATGAGGGCAAGCTCCTATGATACATCGTGCTTTCTCCGCATAACAGCGATAGGCTCACAAGCACCGCAATCAAGTCATCAACAAGCACGGCCGTCGCCACAGCTGGATCCTCGACATCCCAAGAAGTATCATCAAGACCACAAAGCAGACCACAGATGCCGTGGGTTATGGCCACTCCCGACCGGTGCTCGCCGATCTGCGTACAGTACTCAAACATAAAGTCGTAAAATGGCGCAAAACCAGCACCAACCATGCTTGAACGCAGAGCAAAAGCTTCAAGTCAAACGATCATGGCGCTCCAAAGAAGCCGGATTGCTGTCAGGAATTAGCACGATCGACAAAATCTCGGGAATTTTGAGCACGAATACGTACAGCACAACCTTCGCACGCATCACCATGTGAACCTCCAAGCACATAACCGTTGCAATTCCGAGCGTGAAAGTAGTAGCTACAGCACAGTCAGCAACATGATCTGTCCATTATGGCGACAATGCACTTACCACCGCTTACACGACAGCTCCTCTGATTGCGGTTGGGGAGGCGCAGGCAGCGGCTTCGACTGCCGCCGATGTGTCTTCTGCGGAGGAGCGGAGAAAGCTGTCTGTAGCCTTGGCAGAGATGGTCGTCGGGATGCTGGTCGATGGTGGTTGTGCTCCGTCGTGCTTCCATCTGACTGGTACTCCACTGTGGTTTCTTTGACTTGTGGATATGTCCGCCGGTTGAGCATGCTGCGCAGCTTGTTTCGCGGACTGAGGGTGAGGCGTAACGATCGGACAGAGGCGTGATCGTCGGTCTGCTCTTCTTCGACAGCTGGTGAGAGAGGCCGTGGGATCAATTGGACGGCGCGAGGTTCGGAGGGCGAGGAAGCTGAGTTGAATGACGTGGTACTGGCGGTGGAACTGAGGCTAGGGTTTTTGTGATGTGGTTGGCGGCTGCTGTAGAGATTGTCCAGGTATCCGGGTCTCCCGCCCGAGGTGGTCGGTCGTGATAATGCCATTTGGGAGTGTTGTGTATTTGTGGGGAGAGGTTGAATTATGCGTTTTCGCTATGCTTTCAAGACCAGTAATGGCTCGCTCGGTTTGGCGACTGGGTCCGAGAAGGTACGATGTGTGCTATGAAATGTCCTGCAGAGAATGCACGCTGAAATGTTGACCGGAAGGCAAGGAACCGCACAGGACGAAGTCGAGCCTCGGTGTAGAGATGATATGAAAAGACAAATAGAGATCAACGAGCGACGACTCGCGACTTCAACGGTCGGCAGTGTTGACCTACTCCTAGCCTACTATACTACTCATGCGTTCGGCACTTAACAATGCTTGGTCCGATACGGAAGGATGAGTAGACTCAAAGCCAACAACAATCCACTTGCTCTCCACCTACCGAAGCAGAATAGTAACGGTTTGAGATGGAGAGACCAGTCTGCGACCGGCAAATCCCCTGAAGCAAACCATTGGGGTGATGTTGCCGTGCGGCACCTCCTTCCCAGTGCCGCGGCTCTAACCATGAAAGGTGATGGTGGGAGGAAGATCGACCGGCCAGAGAGCCGGCGGCGGTGCGCTCGAGCCCGTCAAGCCTACTTCGTGGTGGCGTCCAGTGGGGTGAGACCACTTATTCAGAAACATGAAACAGCAAACAGAGTCTCGAGAGGGCGAGGCTTGTTGCCCGGAATATTGCTCCATGTCCGAGACAGATCTGGACTCTAGATTATCACATCTCCGTCGCTGGGCGGTCGGAGGAGGGACGAGGTCAAAGACCGCTTTTTCTGCTTCTCCCACGTCGATGGATCTGGTACCTGACGCTACTGTACTGCTTGACCAGGTCCAAGGGAGTAGACCGCAGGAGTGCTCGGGTCGAGGGGTCGGGCTAGGAAGGGTCCTGCGACAACGAGTCGCGGTCGTCTCCACGGCCGCGTGAACTTTGACCACATGTTCGAGATGACGGTTGTTTGCAGGAACAGACCAAAGACATTTGCGTTTGCTTGCTGTTCTGTTTACGCAGATTGCGATTGTGACTCCAGTGGTTCAAAGGTCGCGGAAGTAATCTCGCACAATCTTGATGCAAAATCTGCGCAACAGCCGCCGGCAGGAGCCCTAGACGACCCAGGGTACGACAGGGGCCCATGGAGGCATTAAAGCCTCCACACGTGCTGCACGCTTCCGCACACAACGTGGGAGTAGGACGGTCATCATGAGGACCACTGCCACCGCTGACACTTGCTTGGCCTTTCATCCTTCATCGTCATCGTAATAGACACCACGACCTGTATCAGGAAGACTCGAAGAAAACCAACTGCATGATCCCCAGATCTCCAACCGTTGAACAATATCGAGATTCGACGGGACGTTGTGAGCCGGAACGGATCATACCGCTCGTTTAATGATATACACAGGGATGCTCAAACCCACGGCAAGTTCGGGGTGTTTGGATTGCTTTGCGCAGATTACTTTGAGACATCACGAAGCGCAGCCATTGACAGACTTGGCCGCTCGTTTCAGTCTAAAGCGTTGATGAACTGCAACGTAATGATAACAGCTCGATGGCGGAGGTGAGACACTGCCAGCGGAGGACAAACGACGCAAGGCATCCTCAGTAGGCAGGCGAGCTCGGTGAAGCAGGACCCCAAGGCGTTGGCATTGTAGCCGGTCCAAGTGGAAGAACAGTGACATCGGAACAACGTGTCTTTGCCAGTGAGTAGCAATTCTGCGGACACTAATGCCCAGTCGAATTCTGGAGTCGGGAAGCAAGAATGTCTCGAATGATCGTTAGACAGATGAGTTTTTATCTGGCAGACTCCAAGGGCGCTGAGTCTCAGGCGATCGAGCAGCAGGGGCAGTGACAGTGGCACGCCGTATTCTAGGCCATTGATCATTCTAGGCCATTGATCATTCTAGGCCATTGATCATTCTAGGCCATTGATCATTCTAGGCCATTGATCATTGCAGCGGCACGTGAAGGCTGTCGAAGACTGGCATACTGCTCGTGCCGTACACGTAACTCTTCTGCTCGGGAACCTGATAGCAAGTCCCGCAGAACACCACTACTCAGCTGAAGCATGACCAGAGTGAAAACTTTCGATGTCACTGTTACATATGCTTTTCATTTCCTCATCGTGAACGTACATATCTACAAAAGACCACAACAAAATGGGTATCAGCAGATTCTTCCAACCATCACCCAGCTTACAGCCGCTGCCCACTCCACGCTCCCAATGCATTTTTGACAAGCCTGATGCTGTGTTACTCACTTCGTCGCCAAATTGCTATGCCCCGGTACAAGTAACTCGATACAAGACCCCAGCGTCTCGCTCGCGTCGTGTAGCAGCTCCCATCTCGGCTCCTGAAATCTCTGCTGCAGCAACAGCATCAAGCCCAGACATGAGTTCCGGTCCTTGACATCCGCCAGATCGTCCGGACTCGCAACACCGCCCATGCGAATCAGGTACCGCTGCATATCGAGGATCTGTATCTCGCGGGTCGTGAGCGTGTAGTTCGAGGGTCGAATGGGTCCGTCGAGCGCGTAGCCGTACGACCACACGATGAGCGCGGCGAAGAAGAGAATCCAGGGCCTGTTGAGTAGATAGTCGTCGCGAGCGCTGTAGCTGAAGGTAGGCGGTTGGTGCGGATGCGAGCGCTTGTTGGCGGCCAGCTCTTCTTCTGGGATCAGCACTTCGCAGAGGAAGCGGAGGGCGTAGAATGTGGCGTCTCGTGCTCTTGCGCTTGGCGCCCATTGCTCGCGCATCCGTCGTTGGACTGCAGCTCGGTCGCTATCCGTGACCATGCGGCCTAGAGCACGGTCAGCACCGGCGAAGACTTGACAGTCCACGATGTCGACGTGCATGGCCATGTGGGCGAGGCTGTGCAGGCAAGTGCGTGATTCAAAGACGTTATCTCTGGCCACTGCCCCTGCTCGATCGCCAGTCTTTGGATTGCAGACAGATAGCCAGGCATCGTTCTTTGCGAGGCTTTCGTCGAAATCTCGTCTCCAGAAGTCGAATGCTCGCGTCAACGGTGAGCGCCACTTTATCTGGCTGCCGAGGGTTGATGTAGCACCAAGAGACGACACTTGCAGATCTCGCTGGTTCATGTGCCAGCTGACATTTAGTAGGCCTGCCATCAGAATCACTCTGCCGAAGATGTTTGTACGGACTTTCTGCCCGTTAAGCGTTCGCCTCAGTCCATCAAGAAAGGAAGTAGGCTTGAAGCCGTTGGCTGCCAAACTAGCCTCCACCCGCTGTACTTCAGCGCTGCTGGTTGCAGACCAAAGCGCCTCGTCGCAAGGCAGTGGAAGACGTAGCTCGTGTGGCGACATGACCGCCGAATGTCCAAAAAGCGTCGCATGCGTAGAATCGATGATGAAAGCAGCAAAAGCAGACCTTCGCGTTGCCTCGGCCGTGATCCATCTGTTCCAGTACGCATCATTTGTGTTCTGTCCGGCTGTGTTGATGGAGCCTTCCGGTCCTGGCGGTGTTCGTGTAGGATCCTCCTCGTCCCTAGGCGAATCGTTTGCACTACGCCCGATGAGTGATGACCCTCTTCTCATCACTGTTAGTGTCGTAGCATGATGTATATGAGCTCTCTCGTGTAGTGTTCTCGTGCTGTACATCTTCTCGAAGAGCTCGAGCAGTAGCATTGTCTGGAACGTCCACAGTTTCGCAGTTGGTCTGAACTCGGAATCCTTGAAAATCTCCCAGCGGATGTGGTGGGCTGCAAAGAAAGCCATCTCCGCAGAAGTCTTCGAGAGCTCCATGGGGTGCACATGCTCCAAGCACGTAGCGCCCAGACACATCATAGCTAAGAGCATGAGATCTGGACATGTTTCGGGGTTGAAAGTAGGCCGATGTAGTATAGGCATCTGCTGGTGGATGTGAATCCAGTAACTGGTAATGTACGTAATGAGCAACTGCAGACTCATCACGTGACCATGGTCCTCGGGATTGCCGGCTAGAATATCTGCCTTTGATTTGCGTCCGCTGTTATGTTCAATCTCAATGAAATTCTGGACGAGGCGGAAGAGCCTGACTTGCTTCTTTTCGCTGATTTGACTTTCGCGCATAGTGATGTCCATGCCAGACACCAACGGCACGGACGCCTGTTCGCTCGTCGTTCCATCTGGCTCGAGCTTCGGCAGTGGTACTTTGGCGGTGGGAGGTGGAGATGTGCTTGGTAAGGGCTCCAGTCCTGGCGGAGACGGATCGTTCATCTCCATTCCATTGGCACTCAGTAGCATGTTTAGGAAATTCTCGTCTACATTGGGTGGAGGCGAGCGACTAAGGAATGGTTCATCGCCGAACACTGGCATCGAGAATCCACTTGCGATCGGGTCGAATGTACTGAAGTCCATCATACTGTTGTTGCTGCTGTTCGAATACGGGTGCTGTTCCATAGAGCTCACCGTAGGCGGTGAGATGATGCTGTTGGATCTTATGATGGGTGACGGTCCATATCCGGGAGGTAATCCAAAGGGTGGTAGCGAAGGTAGCGTCGAGTAGCTACTGGGTGATCTGAAGGTGTTTGCTGTGGACGAGGGCGATGGGAAGGGTGGTGGACCATACATTGAGCCTGCGGACGGAATGGTAGACATAGGTGGTGGTTGCATTTGGTGTGCCGTATTGTTCTGATAAGAGTGACAGCCATCGACCTGTGGGGCATGCGAGGCCGCGAAAGCAGGATCGTAGCTGAAGCGCTGCCCGTTGGCTGGAGCCGAGTACGGCATGGCGGGTTGTTGAGAGGCATTCGTCGTGCCAGAGTACGCACTGTACGAGCTCAGGTTAGGGTCCAGGTTCGAAGTCGTCAGCGGTCTGAGCTCCGTCATCGTGCTGTTTGGTGCAGCATATGGCGGCGGCTCAGACATGTACGCGTAGCCATTCGAAGTTGGAGGCGGTTTAAAGTCGTTTGGAGGCTCTGTCGATGGTGCGTGCATGGCCATAGTACCCGGAGGAGACGTCGTGCCAGACCCATCAGTCGCTCTTACATTGTTGAGGAAAGCATCTTTCCGCTGTAGATGGGATCCTTTAGCCGTATGGCGTTCCCTGTGGCGAGCGCAGAGGTCCGCCCGTACGAAGTTGCGGTCGCAGCCTGGGAAGTCGCAGCGGTATATTTGCTTGGGTGTGTCTGTCAAGTAGTCAGCACGTGGTAATGTTCATTAGCTATAACTCGATGTCATGACGTACGGTTTAGCTGGTGTCTGTACAGATGCTCCGCACGAGAGTATGACTTCCCACATTCCGGGTTGGGACAGTTGAACTTCTTGTCCGGTGTCTTGATAATTCGCCTCTTCTTCTTCGGCTTCGAGTCTGAAGGATCGTCGACCTCATGCTCTGCATCGGCATCGGCATCGGCATCGGCATCAATATCTCCAGCGTTGTGCTCGACCGTCTCATCGTGCGGTTCGGTAGAGGCGAGAGCGTCCGGTGCTTTGACCTCAAGGCTCATTGCGCTTCGTGACTGCTGCTACCCCGCGCCGTGACAGACTCTTCCAGTGCGGACTCGGCGAGGTGTTCTGGTATGTGTTGGACGCGCGACGACGGTGGTTGGTCAGCATTGCTCGAATGCCGCCTGGTGGATGCCCGGGAGCTCGAGGGGGGATGGCCAGGAGCAGGAGCTACGGGGTGGAGTCGAGGTCGAAGTTACGCTGGAGGAGAAAAGCGAAGACGAGGCAGGCCGACAGGTGGTTCGAGATCAGCACACGACCTGCTGCATGTGCATCCAGGAAACGCTAGGACTAAACGTGGAGAAGATGCGGGAGGGTGTGAGGCGGTGGTGGAGCTGTCGCTCGCGGGGCGATGCGCACGAGGCGCTAGCAAGGAAGCAGAACCAGATGACTGGCACCTGATGGACAGCGGGGGGAACGAATCGGAAATGGAGCACTGTGGTTGTCGTGTTGGTTTGCCGCGAAGGAAACACTCTCGACATCTGTCGTGTGACGGCGAGAGATCGCATCCTTAAGAAGCAGCGAGCGACGAGACCCTCACGCGAGCATTCGCCACAACTTGGTCTCATTCTTGGGAACAGACCCTGTCGGCCAGATGACCATGAGCACGTCCCAGCGCCCTGACAGTAGGACCCATGCATTTCATGCAGCGTCGGGGGCGGGGAAACGATCCTCCCGCCCGAAGGGAAGGTGTTGACGCCGCTCTGCAGCTCGAGGCTGCTGCGAAGCACCGTGGATGGGCAGTATTCGTGCCCAGGACCCATTCGAAGAGAGTAATCCCGAATGCAGACGCCATCGTGCAATCACTGCCTCGGCGCTTAGCGCGGTTTGCTTACACCCGTCCCCGGCACAGGCGAGATCCGGCGAGACTACATACGCCTCTTAGTGGTCAGTATCGCCAGCCTTACCTACAATGCAGGTCCCTTCTAGAAGAAATTTCATGAAACCATGAACCTGGGAGCCACGACGTCAAGGGTCGAAATGGACTGTCTTTGGATGATCGGGGACGGCTCGTCACAGCAGACATCGTTGCAGATGCAACACTCGCTTCGCAACCGCGGTTCGGATTCCCTCGGTGCCCATCTATAGCACAATAACGCTTACCAAACACTCGTTGGTCTTTCAAGAGCCATGAACTTCTTCTGGGATCTTTGAAGCACTCGCCAGACTAGAGGACTCCCTCAAGAGAAGCACTTCAACTTGCACACGTGCTCACTTGTCATATTCGACCGCCAAGACACGCATCTCGCACATCAGCAGGGACATGGAACCCAAATGCCAGGACAACTACTGCGTCGAAGCACGTCCGTTTACAGGGGCCTTACGAGTCTACTGCGTATTGACGCAAGCCCCTCCACTAGAGCAGGAGGTAGGCGAAACAAGCACTTCATCGTGGCCTAAGGATGATCTTCAGCCCTACATTTGGATTGATCGATGCACGTGGGTCGGGATTGTGTCGTCAGAGGCTCGACACCAAAGAAAAACTCCGAACTCGTTGCACACCTCAGACGTCCACAATGACAATACCGAGGTTTGTCAACACAATGGCGACCCCGAAGTCGTTGAAAGAAAGCAAAACCGTTGTGGTATAGGCGTCAACTACAGTACGATGGCGCACATCCTCGCCACAACACTAACCTAGTCCTGCAGCAACGCGGCTTGCACGGCACCCACGGCACGAACTGCTCTAAACAGAACGATCTGAGGCTACTGGTCTCTACCGTTGTTCGCGCGGCGCTGGGCCGTTCCTGCATTGGCACCTGGTTGCCAACGCCCACGTACCGCATCGGCGGACTCGGGATCCGAGAAGGAGGCTGCAACAACCGCTCATCACCATTCTGATATGCAAACGCGCTCGTTGCTCCTATCAGCGCAAGAGCGACAACAATCACTATATTCCTTCAACCCAGCAACTTACATTAGACATCGCTGCGCCTCGAACAAACTGACCGCCAAACGTCCTGACGAGCCTGACAACCAACTAGCAAGGCCCGCACAGATCGCCGTCGCGCCAAGTATACCGCGAACAGCGCCGAGTAGTTTCAGACGAATCCTCCTGTGCCCGTTGATGACATTTAGCGCATCGTCAATGCTCATTGCGCATGTGGTTGGACTAAGGTATAGACGAATGTGCAGGGACGGTTCTAGCGTCGCCAAGGTCCCGACAAGCTGCTCACGGCGGTATTGTCGGCGCCAATCGTACTGGATACAGAATCGCCGATTTCAAGGGATGGATGGACGGTGAGTCTGGTTGATACCTCTTCACATCTGCCCCTTGCTCATACTGCGGCTTCGAGGAAAAGTGGTTGCCTGCGATGACGGTAGGTATGCGGTGCGTGGCTTTCGTGTTCTCAAACACATCTACGGCATGGACGCGCAGGACTCAATGTCCTCGGCGTGGCTTTCTGCATGGGACCACGGTATGTGATGCGTGGCTTTCATGTCCCCAAACATGTCTATGGTATGGACACGCCGGACTCAACATCCTCGGCGTGGCTCACAGACACGGCACGATGGTATGCGATGCATGGCTTCGACATGGCCGAAGCCTCTCAATGGTATGGACACGCCGGGCTGCTCAACCTGCCTCGGCGTGGCTGTCTGTACACGAGATGGCGGTATGTGATGCATGGCTTCGACATGGCTGACGCTATCTGTGGTATTAACACGCCGAACTGTTCAACTTGATTCTTGCATCGGCATGGCCAGCTGTACATGGAACGACGGTATGCAATGCATAGCTCCCGACGCCTAAAGCTCAAAGATCGAATGGTATGGGCACCCGAACTCAACACCCTCGGCGTGGCTGTTTGCTCAAGCACAATCATCGCTACCACCGTGCCGAATGCGATCTTAATGGCACACACACCGTAAGACGGCAGCGTTCCATCGCAGCCACCTGATCATGTTGGCCAGAGCGAAATGAATGGGCCGCGATGGCGGTACGTGATGCGTAGCTCTCGGGTCTCGAACCATGTCCATGATGTGGACATGCCGGACTCAAGTTCCTCGACGTGGCTGCCTGCCCATGCACAATGGTCACCTATCGTGCAGGACATCAGTTCAGGGGTACACAAGCCGCAAGAGAGCAATCATCCAGCCGTCAACACCCACGCCGCAAGACGGCAGAGATCCACCGCAGCCTGCTCGTCACTTCGTCAGAGCTACAACGATGGGCCGCGAGGGCGGTACGTGATGTATGGGCCCGAACGCTCAAAGCGCAGGGATCGAAAGGTATGGACATGTCGAACCCGACGCCCTCGGCCTGCCTGCCAGCTCACGCACGATCTTCGCTTCCTCCGTACAGGGTACCAGCTCGTCACCACATGCACTGCAAGCCGCCAGCTTGTTGATCCACACACCGCAAACCAGCAAACACCTACCGCAGCCTCCTCGTCACCTGACCAGACCTGGAAGGATGGGCAGTGAGGGCGGTACGTAACGCGCGGCTTCATCACCTCAAAACGGGATGGAAACGCTCGACTCGACTTCCTAGGCGTGGCTGCCTGCTTCAAATGCACGAGGATCGCCTCCTCCGTACCGAATACCGGGTCGGTGGCACACATATCGCAAGGCGGGAGACTCTGAGAGCTGAAGGGGCGGGCTGTGATGACGGTAGGTGATGCGTGGCTTCGCGTGCCCAAACATTCATCTGCTCCACATGCACCGTCATCGCTCTCGCCGTACATGTTGCCAGCTTTGGGCAATGCACCGGAAGATGGGAGAGATCGACCGCAGGCTTCTCGTTCTGTTGGTCAGAGCGATCGGGATGGGCGTGGTGATGGTATGTGTCGTGTGTTCGACAAGGATATCTATGGTATGAACAAGCTACCCTGCTCCTCCTCAGCTCGTGGCTACCTGCACATGCCCGATCATCGTCTGAGCCGTAGCACGGATGATCGTGGATTGCACACCGCACAACGCCAAAATCCTCTACAGCCTCCTGAAGATCCGGACTACTAATTCGACTCCGAAGCTTCCCAACCCCAACTCGCCTCCGGAAGCTCTCTCTCCCGATCAGCTACCACCAGATCCATTCGCCCCAGCCGTCCCATTCGCATGTCCCTGAGCGCCCGCATAATACGCATCCTGCTGCCGTCTCCGATCCTCACTCACGTCCAGCACACCAGGCGACTGCTTCCCATGCCCAGCCCAGAACTTCTCGCGCTCGCTCAGCAGCTCCGTCGCCCACGCCTGCACTTCTGGGAGCACGATGCGCTTCGCGACGTGGCTGAACTCGCCGAGCTCGATGCGGCCTTGGTGGGAGCGTTCGTATTCGAGCATTTGGAGGAGGAGCTCGATTTTGTCGACGTCTGCGATTCAACATTAGCGAGAACCATAAGGATATTTGCGAGGGGGTGGGTACGTACCATGCACGAATTTACTCTCCTCGGTCTCCCCATCCTCATACTCCCTCCACACCCGTCTTATCTCCTCCCCTTGGCTTCCTCCATCCACATTCCCAAGCAGGCCTTGACATAGATACTCCATCGTCTCGCTCTCCCGTCTACTCTTCTCCGCCTTCGTGACTCCGTCCACTGGCGTGATATCCCCGACCAAGCTCTCAGCCATATCGTGGATCAGCGCCATTTTTGTGCAGCGGGGGATATCGAGTTTGCTGGAGATGGAGGGCGGGCAGAGGAGGGTGATGATGGACATGCGGTACATGTGGTCGGAGATGGATTCGCCGTGGTTGATGCCGAAGCGACGCCAGCCTTCGCGTTTGGTTGTCTTGAGGCGCTCGAGGAGGTGGAAGAAGGGGAGTGGTGATGTTGAGTGGATCTGGGGCTGCTCGGACAAGGTGGAGAGAACTGCATGTTGTTAGCGAAGGGCAGGGAGGAGAGAATTATAGTACAATGGATGGCTCACTCTAGCCTTTACATGTTGAACGTACCGGTGTTGGGTGTCCATTCGCCGTCTGCTTGTGAAGGTGTGAGGACGCCGCTTGAACTGGCTGAGCTGGGTGAGCGAAGGTCTTGCGAGCTGTTGAAGGTGTACATACTGGGTGGCCGGTTCGACTGGACTGCTTCTTCTATTAAGCTGGGTGCCATTGTGTCGTGTTGTTGTGTGATAATCTCCGTCGTGCTTATGTCGTGTTGTACCGACTGTATGTATCGTGAGAAATTGACAGTCAGCAGCAACCATCGACAGACAAACAAAGATTGAGTTCAGTCCAGGACTGATCCCGCCGGCAGATAGTTCTACCGAAGACCACATCCCTGTCGCAGATCTCCATCTCCGACGCAGTGTTGATACTCCTGCAGCAAGCTGCATACCACTAACCAAATTCACATTCTGGCTGCGTGGAACAGGACAAAGATGCCGACCGTGTCACAGCGGCTCATATTGGATCTGGACGCAACAAAGTACTCTTGGATCTGTTCTCCTGCACGCTTGAAAGGGACAAGTCAAGCATACCATGGAGAGACCAATATCTGCAGCGAGTTCAGGAACCTCACATGCACCCTCACAACAGCATAGACGCCATGCCTCCTCGATCAAGAACAGCCTCCGCCCAGCTGGAAGCAGTACAGTTTCACTCTTCGTCATCAACCTGCGACTCTTGGATCTAGACCTCTACCAAGACTGGCCAAACATCACCGTCTCATCTTTCTCGAACCAAGACGCCCGGACGAGAATAAAATCTACTGAATATGCGTTGTATCAGCTGTTCCGGCTGTATGATCCAGCCACCACAGCGGAGAAGCTGCAGCCGTTCTTCCCACCCCTGGAACCGCTGCAGAGCGTGAACCTACGAGCGGGTTTGTTCAGATGTCTTAATGAATTGAAGAAGAGCGGTGTGCTGGCGAAGGACACGGTGTTGAGGAAGACTATGTTGGACGACTGCCAGGGGGATAAGTTTTGGGAGGTTTGTCTCGGGTTCTCGGCTGTGGTGTTGAGGAAGCGGATGGCGGAGAAGAAGAGGAGGTCGAAGACTAGGCAGGTGGGTGGTCACGGGGTTGCTGAGAAGGTTGGGGCTGCGCAGAGTGTGAGTAGGAGTCAGAGGGGGAGTATGCTGCCGTTGGCTATTGCGCATCGGGCAGCTTTGGGTAAGGTATTGGAAAAGAAGCAAGAGAAGAAACAAGTGTACGGGAGATTGTATGACTTGTTGGCTGGGAAGGAGGATGAGTTGGTGCAGAGGAAAGCGAGGGCTCAAGAGCTGGCTCAGAATTCGAGAGCGATCGAACCGCGAAGGCTTAGAGCGGTAGAGGAGACAGTGGAGAAGAACTGGATTGGGAGCACTGATTTGAGAGATGCTTTGATTGACGGCGACACCTGTCCAAAAGGCGATGGACTACTGGTCAAGTCTTTCGACCACCTTTGGAATGAAGACGGAGATGCTGGACATCACGACTCTGGAGGTGCTGAGGTTGGACTGCTACAAAGCTTGAATGAGAAAACCACAGAGCAATCTGCTCGATTACGGAGATGGCAGCACTTTCACGACCGGCTGATGGCCTCGAAGCCTCAGTCTGCGCGATCGAGCAGACCAGCGTCGCTCGCACAGAAGGCTGGAGTCACGTTCAACAAGCATCGCGACATCAACCTCAGCGAGGTTCTAGAGAACAACGATCGAACACGACAACAGCAAAAGGCACGAACACACCACGACAGCGTGACCCGCTACGACGACATCCTCACCGCGATGCGGGAAGAACTTAGGAAGAACTCCACAGCCCATCGCACCCGTCCAGCAGCATCGCCAATCCAGCAATCGTTCAACATGCCAAAACGCGCACAAACACAACCTCTGGCTCCTGTCCGCAAATTCAGCGTCACGATTGATACGTCTGCCGGAGCGCAAAGCCACCACATGCGATCGCCTTCCGGTACCACGGTCCCGCTTCGCTCTCCGATGGGTAGACGAGTGTCTTCACGGTCGAGATCGTACGATAGACCGAAGACGGACGGGCAGCGGGAGCCTATACCACTCAAAGCGGAACTATTCTCGCCGCTGAAGGGTTCGAGGAGGAGTAGTTTGAGTCCGTTGTCTGCGAACTCGGTCCTGGCTGCGCCTGAAGAAGTTCCCGAAGCCGACGAAGAAGAGGCGGAGTCTGCTGGCTCGAGCGGAGCAGTTGAGTCGGCAAGCCAGCCTAGTGATGTAGATGGAAAGCTCAAAAGTCCTGCTTCGCCGCGAGATTCTGGGCTTGGGTTGAAGGCAGATGTGGCAGTTCGCAATGTGGCATTCGCACCGGACAGCGACAGCGCTGACAGCACATCATCTTCGGATGTTGAGCCAGCGGTGCCTACTCAATCTATCGAGCATGCGAACGGCACTCTCTCGCTCGCTGAGGGGACACGGAAGTCTATGGCTTTCACAAACTCTGACAGCGCCAGCAACACGCCCTCCAAACCTCAGCCCGACATCCCAGAGCTCTCCGACACCTCCGATGACGACCAAGACGAACACACCGCCCCTCTCAACCCCATTGACTACAACGCCTTTGACCGCCGCACCTCCCTCCTCGACCGGACCAGACAATCGATCTCCCTCGCGCCTAAGTCAAAGAAACCGACCCACCATCGCTCACGCACGTCAATATATCCCATCAACCAATTCGAGACTCCCAAGAAAGCACGAAGATCCACGATCGGACGGGACGCGTCCGGTGCGAGACGGGACGTCACGCCCATGGAGAAGCTGATGAGTCCGGAGGCGCAGTATGATAGTGTCTTCAAGTCACGGCCGAAGATTGCGGTTAGTCCGGTGTTGAGTCCGTGTCAAGAGGGTGAGGTGTTGGAGATGGGGCTTGGTGTTAGTGTTGGTGCGGAAGAGTAACTTGGACGGAACAAGAGATTGTGGTCCCATGGTCAAGCGACCATCTAGATTGCCTATCGGACAAATATAACGCCCTTGGGTATCTCACACAACACACCCCCCATCCACCCCCTCCCATCTAATAACTTCTCTTCACCGGCGGCACAGCCGCACACTCACTCTCATCCAGCGTCGCCCCCACCACCGCCCTATACCCCAACTCCACATTCTCCCCTACCCCTCCTTGCCAACTCAGCGTATGCTTCATCCACTCCCCATCATCCCTTTCCGGAAAGTCCTCCCGCGCATGGCTGCCTCGACTCTCTAACCTCGCGTTCGCGGAAGCAGCGGTTTGCGCCGCGCAGGTAAGCAGATTCCGGACCTCGAGCGTCTCGATGAGGTCGGAGTTCCAGATCATGGATTTATCCTTCACACTCAAATCGTTCAGGAAAGTTTCCTGAATATCAGAGAGTTTGGCTACGCCGTCCGCGAGTGCGGATTTGGTCCGGAAGACAGCGATATCCGATTGCATCGTCTTCTGCATGTCTGCCCGGATCTTCGCTCCTAGCGTTGAGCCGGAGGACTGGCGGATGGAGTCCATTTCTGTCAAACTCTCGTATCCAATATCTTTCGGCGCCGCGGTGTGAGGTAGGCTCTTTTCGTTATTCTCAGCGATATGTAGCGCGCACGCCCGTCCGAAGACGACGATGTCGAGGAGGCTGTTGGCGCCTAAGCGGTTCGAGCCGTGGACTGAGACGGAGGCGACTTCGCCTGCTGCATAGAGGCCCGGGACTGTGGCCTCTGCACCAGTTGTCTGATCGATCGTGAGAACTTGGCCGCGATAGTTGGTGGGTACGCCGCCCATGCAGTAGTGGACTGTGGGTAGCACCGGGATGGGCTCTTTCGTGATATCAATGCCCGCGAACACGGACGCTGTTTCCGCTATCCCTGGTAGTCGTTCGTGGATCAGCTCTTTCGGCAGATGGCTTAGTTGCAAGAAAATGTGGTCTTTCTCCTCTCCGCACCCTCTGCCCTCCCTAATCTCGATGTTCATGCTCCGCGCTACGACGTCTCTAGAAGCGAGGTCTTTGGCACTCGGGGCGTAACGCTCCATAAAGCGTTCGCCTTCGGCATTTAGGAGGTATCCGCCTTCGCCGCGCGCGCCTTCGGTGATGAGGACGCCGGCGCCGTAAATGCCTGAGGGATGCTGCGGAAATGAATGGGTAGATTAGCAGATGTCTCAGACAGAAACCACATAGTGTCTCAGCGATGGGTATGATATCCATCAAACTTACGAATTGCACGAATTCGAAGTCTTGGTTTGGGAGGCCGGCGCGGGAGATCATGGCCTAGAGTAAAGTCAGCGGGTTTGAGAGGCTGTGTAGGGAGACTTACATTTCCATCTCCTGTTGACGTGTGGGCAGATGTGCAGGAGAAGTACGCTCGTCCATAGCCGCCTGTTGCTAGTACTGTGTTCCGTGCGAAGACTCGGTGTAAAGTGCCGTCTTCCATGGACATGCATACCACGCCTACGCACTCTCCATCGACCATCATTAGGTCTAGGCAGAAGTACTCGATGAAAAAGTTGCAATTATGCTGCCCACCACACCCACGTCAGCACATCTCCCCTCCCACTACCACCCTCCACATTAATCATCCGCTCACTCACCTTAACACTCTGCCCATAAAGCGTATGCAACATCGCATGCCCCGTCCGATCCGCCGCCGCACAACACCTATACGCCTGTCCCCCCCTTCCGTATTCCAAACTCTGCCCCCCCAACGCCCTTTGATAAATCCTCCCATCCTCTGTCCGCGAGAAAGGCATCCCGTAGTTTTCCAATTCGTAGACTGTCTTAGGTGCTTCGCGCGTCATGTAGTGGATGGCGTCCTGGTCGCCGAGCCAGTCGGACCCTTTGACTGTGTCGTACATGTGCCAGCGCCAGTCGTCGGGCGTCATGTTGCCGAGGGCGGCGTTGATGCCGCCTTGGGCTGCTACTGTGTGGGAGCGGGTGGGGAACTGGGGGAGGATCAGGGAGAGTAGTAGGGACTTTGGGGGCAGGGGGAGGTACGAGTTTGGTGATGCAGGCGGTTTCGAGGCCGGATTCTGCGAGGCCGACTGCTGCGCGCAGGCCTGCGCCGCCTGCTCCTACTACGATGGCGCTGAGCCGCTGTCAGTGTTCTGTTCTCACGCATCTTCAGTATTCTCCGCTGAGGACGTACTCATAGTGGTGGTCCACAACCGGATGCCCGAAACTTGTGCCTGCAGAAGTCGTCGCTCTCCTCCTCTGCGCTTGTCCGAGATACCCTCTTCTTTGCTGGCCGTTCAGCAGCCCGGTATCTTTCCTCCTTCGCCATATACTGGCCGAGGGACATATCGATGAAGCTCGTGGTAGGGTTGATGTAGAGCGAAAGCAGGAAGTAAGGTCGACCACCGACCTGGCCATAGGTCTCGCCATTGCATCCAGATCTTATACCGCTAGCGGTGTGCAAAGCAATGCTCTTTCTAGACCAACGGGTCTTGTTCAAACAAAGGAAAGGAAGGTGTTATTGCCTCAACATTTCCATTCGGAACCAGGTTGACCACAAGGAGACTGAACACAAGCCAACAGGGAAGCACAGAGAAGAAAGAAGGAGAACAGAGACCTACAAGCACTTCAATGGCATCCTCTCCCCACGTCGACGACATTCTGGACCTGCAGCAGAATTATATCCGGTGTCTTCATGCTCGAAGGTCCCCACACTGAGATCTACGAGGTGTTTTATAGCCGGAGGCCGAGGTGGAAGACCTGGGCTGGGATCGGAAATAAGGTGAGGTTGGAAGAGTGGTTGCGGTCCGGACCCTGTCGCGAGAGCGCCACGAGGTGGGAATGTGGTAATGTTATAAAGTCGCGTCGTTATTGGTGAGAAATTGTGAACGGCACGGATTGTTTTGGAAGGTTCGTTCATTGTGTCCCGTGCCACTCCCAAATAGCTGCCAGAACACCAGACCATGCGCCCATGCAAGAGCCATTCCCAAGATACAATACGAGATCCATACAGCCTCATCAGTCCGTGACCATCACTTCTTCCCCTCCCCACCCTTGGCACAATGCCTCAAAATCCACGGATGAACCTCCACTTCCTCCAAACTCAACCTCTTCTCCGGATCCAGCACCAAAAGCCTCTTAATCAAATCCCTCCCCTCCGCGCTCACAAAAGGTGGCACAGTCATCTCACACCTCGCAATCCGTCGCTGCGTCATAACCATGCTGTCCTCGAACGGCGCCTCCCCGACCAAAAACTCGTATGTCAACACCCCTAAGCTCCAGAGATCGACTTTCTCGGAGTAAAAATTGTCTTCCCGCCCGGGCTTGATCATCTCCGGAGGGAGGTAGTCGAGGGTACCGCACATGGTGTTGCGGCGATTGTTGGGCGCGTGGACGGACCAGCCGAAGTCGGAGATTTTGATCTCGCCGTGGAGGCCGACGAGGATGTTTTCGGGTTTGATGTCGCGGTGTATTACGTGTTTTTTATGTAGGTACTTCAGCGCTGAAGCCATTTGGGCTACATACTGCGCGGCCACCGGTTCAGGGAACCGTTGCGCTTTGCGGAGGTGTTTGTAGAGCTCGCCTTTGCCCGCAAACTCCAGGATCAGGAAGATGCGCTTCGTATCGTGGAAATGTCCGTATAAGCGTAAGATGTTCGGGTGCGCGAGGTTGGATTGGATTTCTATCTCCCGACGGACTTGTTTCTCGACTTTTCCCTGCTGGAGTTCGGATTTGTGCAGGACTTTCAGCGCGCAGACGAATCCCGTGGCGCGCTCACGGGCGAGGTAGACGCGGCCGAATTTTCCTTTGCCCAATGGCTTCCCGATCTCGAACATGCCAAGATGCCAGTTCTTGGGCTTTGCTGTGGGCGCGGAAGGGAGATGGGCGATGGGGTCGGGGTCGGATATGCGACTCTCAGCGCTGGAGCGTTGTTGTTGGGCGGCTTGGGAGGGGAGAGTGATTTTGGTGAGGGTGGAGGGTTTGGCTTGGGCGTTGGTTGGGATCTTTTGGAGGGGGAGTTTGAGGCGGTTTTGCGAGGTGGCTGTTGTGGTTGTTGTTGTGGTCGTGGAGAGATTTGTTAAGGAGATGGCGTGTGAGAGTGAGCCCTTCAGATCATGTCAGTCTGGTCTGTGAATGTGATGGAGATGGAATGTGTACCTTCTGCTTGTGCTGTGCGGTGACGGCGGCGTTGATGTCGAGGTTCTCGTCCTGTACGCTGATGCTTTCGAAGCGCTGCTCGAGGTTCTGCATGTCCGCCATGCTGGATGCTCGCAATGAATGTGTGGAGCAGCGAGAGTGTTGGGTTCGGAGATGTTGATTGGCAGTTGCGAGATCGAGGAAAGCGGTCGTCAACATCGTGGTTGCTAGGTCGACATGAAAGCCTATCATTGGTGCTTCAGGTCGGGCACTAGCGGGGGTACTCCCGCACCCCCGATTTTCCATTAAGAACAAAATGGGGGGTGCAGCCTTACTGCCTTAGATGGCCCATTGGCTAAGAGATCCGGGCGCTAGTGGGGGTACTCCCGCACCCCCGAATCTTCATTAAGGAAAAATCGGGGGTGCAGCCTTGATGCCTTACCGGCTGTCGAGCTGCTCATTGGCCTGCGAAACGCGGAAGCTAGCTCGGGTCTCCCGCACACCCGATTGTCAATTATACGAAAATCGGGTGCTGCCTTGATGCCTCATATCTGCCCGAGCATCTCGACGGAACGTGAACGTGAACGTGAAATGTGAATCGCTCTAATTGGCTTAAAGTGATCAACGCTAGCTGACGTGCAACTTGGCACATTTCCGCACCGGTGGGTGGAACCCTTGGCCTTTCTGTGGGGAACGAGCAACTCGGAGAAGAGGCAGATCGACTCCAGTACGTCTCGTATATCAAAAGTCTCCAACTTCGACCCCTCGGCCCTCCCGACCCCTCCCCATCCAGCAACTCGAGATGTGTTCATATCACCAACTACAGTAGCACCACCCCGTTCACTCCGCCAGAAACGAACTTATCGACAAGCACCTACTACTGGTCTTGGACTCGCCTTCACATGCCCACATGAACCTACCACTCATCAGCTCCATGAACCCGATAATGTCCACCTACCCCACCCCCTCCAACCCCTCCTCCGGCGTCCAAACCTTCACCACCCCAAACAAAACATGGCAGATCTCCACCCGCAAATTGCCAATCCTCAAAGCTGGGCCCATCGAAGCTTTAAACACTCGCATAGGGATCCCGATCCCTGAGATGATCTTTGGCGACAACTATGTCCGGTTGACGCATGTTCCAAGTGGCTGGACGCTCGACTTCAATGCGGCCGATGCGCTGGACAGAGTCAGTAAGACGGAGGAAGGCATGTTGCAGGTAGCGGTAGCGGAGGAATGGAAAGAAACGAGAAAGGGGCAGCAGGAGGGGATAGAGGGGGTGGTTAAGAAGTTTGATTGGAGTTACTCTACCGACTACCGGGGGACCACCACCACTGCTGCGGCGGCCGAAGGCAAGCCAGGAGAGGAAGGGTGGAAGGATACGACCGCGGAGCTCTCCCCCATCCGAACGGATTTGCTCTCAAGGCCGGACCCCATCCTCTTCTTCGACTCCGTCGACCTCTACGAAGACGAACTCGCCGACAACGGGATCGCGCTGCTCGCCGTCAAAGTCCGCGTGATGCCTGAACGCCTTCTGATCCTCTCGCGCTTCTTTCTGCGGCTGGATGGGGTGGTGGTGCGGTTGCGGGATACGAGGGTGTATGTGGAGCATGCTACGAATAGAGTGGTGAGGCAGTATACAGCTAAGGAGGAGGGGTATGAGGTGCTGCAGGAGAAGTTAAGAAGGACCGGGGTCGCCGGGGTTGCGGAGGCGTTGCGGGATGCTAATGTGGTTGGGCCGTTGCTTAGGATTGTTGAGGAGGGGACGGATGTGTTTGAGGTTGGCTGAAAGAGATATCGACTTCGAAAATCAGATCGTCGAGAATTGCGGACCTGGGACACGGGCATCCAACGGCAGCAACGAGGTCGAAGAGGACACGAAAATACGACCTGGAAGGCTCAGTCGATGCCCTGAAAGGCAGCGGTCATCGAAGCATCGCACAGTTATGGAGGTACTGAGCAGAGACGCGCCGGGAAAGCAAGGCTGCTTGCAGTGCTGGCGGCAAGAAGAGGGCCAATAGTGCACAAGGCATGTAAGATGTGCAGATGAGGATTGAGTACTAGAATGGTTCTTGAGTGATCGCTCTCGAGACCGATACGGCATGATGTGTGGTCGATGACATGGCAGATCATGATTGAGCGACTACGAACGCTCGAATCCTCCGTCTCCATCCAACAAGGATTGCCCAAAATCCATCAATCAATCCTCCTTCCCGCTCTTCCGTCCTCCACTGGGCACTCTGGCTGTCGCAACAGCGCCACCCAGTAACTCCCTCCCACTCCCTGTTCCGCTGCCTCCCCGCGAATTCACAGGTTGCGCCAAAAACCCATCACCCTTCGATCGCCCCCTCTCCTCCCCCTCATCCTCACTCTCATCCCACCCAATCTCAAACTCATCAGTCATCTCAATCAAATCGCCTATCCCACCCCTCCCCTTCCCGGGAGCGCCAACACTAATCCGTGGTCCGAGCCCATTACTTCTCCCCGTCCGGCCCCTGCCACCAGCCGCCACAGCACCAGCACCGGCGGAAGAGTGTGCAGGCGTGTCGAGGGTAGAGATAGCCTTCCCCATCTTCCTCATCCACCCCTCTACCGCGCCGCCCAGATTCTCTAGATTAACACCCAGCCCCAGATTCCCTCCCGCACCTCCGTGGGTGGCTAGTAAAGACGGCGTCACAGCGCCACTCGCAGCCCCGCTCCCCAGCCCGCCCGGGGTTTCATCCGAGTACATGGGTAGGTCAGGCTGATACAACTCCACCTGATTCTTCGGCGGCGCAACATCGGGTAAATGCCGCGCGAACATTTTATTCAAGCCGTCCTGCGCGGG
>JAABUW010001658.1_pt1 | contig 36311 bp, 42 predicted proteins | sample 5560081 | NCBI WGS metagenome assembly JAABUW01 (sample SAMN10711882, study PRJNA513363) | rock metagenome | isolation source: Antarctica rocks | place: Antarctica: Victoria Land, Knobhead sud | reverse complement strand
AAATGGAAGCTCTGAGATTCCACAAGACTGGGCGACTGAAATTGAAGACCAACGCTCCGGAGGCTGCAGAGGCGCTATTGAAACAATCACTAGCATTGTACGACACGCGCAATCCAAAGTATCATGGCTGTGATTCTTGGACTGTGGCCTGCATTCATACAACCCTGGCAAAAGCATTCATGATGCAGAGTAGGTTCTTAGACGCCCTGGAGTCGATTAACACTGCCCTTAGCACCGAGTGGCGCCCCCATGAGAAGAGGATATTGCTTGGCCTCCAAATCCGAGCCAAGCAAGCAAGCGCTACAGCGAAACACGAGAGGCATATCTAGCAGCCGGGTTTGCAGATATGTCGCTTGCATCCACGAGGCCATCAGATAACTGAAAAGGTTCATCAGTTTGGTTCTGGGTGTTCAGGTTGACGCCTTTGGGTTTAGTTGTTACAACCATCAGACCTAGAAACCACCAACATTTCGAGAGGTCGATATTCTTGATTCGAATATCTAGTATATATTGCTTGCCCGAATGCTGAAAACAAGTCGAATGTCTATCTGGAGCCTGCGAGCAGTCGGTGCATTTTGTTTTGAGACAACAGATTTCTGTTTAGCTATTTATACTAGCCAAGCCTTATAGTATAAGTACTTCATGGTTGTCTGCAAGGACGATATGTGATTTTCTTCTTGCCGGGAAAGCCAGATCGTACAGTATGAGACGGCTGACTTTCTGACTGAAAAGTGTAGAACGTCCAGTAGGTTAGATGCTATCTGGTTGAGTCTATAAGGAGGTTCCCAACCATGTCTTGTTGACTTGCGCTTTCGAGGGCCGAGAGATCTCTGTTCATCTTCTCAATAATTCTATGCACAGAACTGGTAATTACCTCATGCGATTTGCCTCTCAGAGTCTCCGCGTCCCAGAAATACCATTCACCACGAAGAGATGGGAGCTCTGCTGCAGATGCTAGATGATTGATCCAGCGAAGATCAGTTATGCTTCTGTTGATACATAATGCTTTACAATGCACAGACACAAAGCTTTCTGACACCCTGGCCAAGAAGTCTCCCTGAGCTCGAAGCTGTTGCAGTATCGCAAGTGGCACATCTTATTTGCCGAGACGACATTCCTTTCAGTTTCCACAAACATGTCGAAATCTCTTGAAGGATTCTCGCACAATCAAGAGAGAACAAAGAATGGACTATTCGGTCTGTTACTCGCAGATGCGGGCATATGCTCACATTCAGTGAGCTCAGGGCTGCCACAACATTTTCCTCGCAAAGTGGTATCTCGTTGTTGATGTAGATGATAGGCCGCCACTGCCGCACATTGGTTGGAAGTAATGGACACATAATGATCTGAATCCCTGCACCGCTCCAAAATCGCTGGAAGTTCCAAACCGTTGGAGCTGACGCCTGTGGGCCGCTAGAAGTAGTCTTTTATAGCTTTAATTTGATTAACGTCCAGAATTTTATGCGGGCATATCCACAATCTCCCTTCGCTACCCCGACATTTCCGTTCAGACGATGGTGCACAACGGGCTTCACGAGGGAAAAGCGCGGGTTCGTGGGTTGTAACACAGGCGCTGCAGACCAATATTTCTCCTAGAAATTTGCGGTCTCGGTCAAGGCTGTAAAGGAGTTCCAGCCACTCTGAGCGAACCATATCTCGATTGATTGCAAGTTGACTTGATCTGAGGATATGTTTGAGCTTGAAACTACAACTGCGATAGAAAGTCTTGTAAGTGTAACTTAGCGCGAGCACACTGCTTGGCGGTAAAATTTCGGCAATGTGGATGATAAGCTCTGTTGGAAGAGTGCCCAACCTGGAAGTCCACAACAGCCACTTTGTTCGAAGAGCACATGCTACGATAGTCAAACCGGAAGAAGTTGACCATTTGCGAAGGAAGTAATATGTATACTAGTACAAGACCGACAAAAAGCCAGAGCACCAGTGGAGTAGTATCTCTTCAGTGTCGTAGATCATGTTTCGTGCTTGAGGTTCAAAATAGACCCAAGAGAAACAATAGAAGTGGTTCGGTTATGGAGAAAATACGGACATAGACCGAGCTTGCCCTATATGAACAGACCGCATGTGACTGGGAATTTATTTAAGAACCGGTCGAATCATCGCTGTAAAACATGCGCAACACTTGGCATCATCTGCTCTCTGCGATAGCCATAACATTGGGTTGTCTTACCACATAAGCCAAGTGCTGTCCTTTAAGCCAAATACTATAGCACCATAGCCGCATTGTAAACTGCTATGTCCATAACTCCATGCGTAAACTCATTACGGGTTGATCATGATACGCTCGATGCTTTCGCCTGGAGCACCAACTTTGCATAGACAGTTCGACATGCAGACCGTCTAACTCAAGTAACCTTCGCGTTGTATCTGGGCCCATCTGTTTCTTGCTACCTGAGCTTCAGCCGAGTTCAATTCTATGTGCTCAATCACTTCAGGTCCTTTCCGTTTCCTATCGCGCATGACATAGAACGCCATAGCGGCATGGCAAGCGTATAAGGAGGCCGAAAGAAGACCAAATGCGACCATTAGGTCCCAGACAGGTCTGCTTGGCCCATCACTTACGCCCCTAAGCCCCTTCGGACATTCAACGTTAAGAAAAGCTTGTGTGGTGGATATATTAGAGGTACAGCTGACAAGCCAGAGTAGTGAATTCAGAAGAAAACATATGGCGAGAATGCTAGAGAAAGTGAGCGCCAGGCCGGGTGGGTTTCGACGCGTCAAAAGATGCAGATGTAAAGACGTTGGTGCGTTGAAAAAGGCGATGCCAGGGAGAAGGAGGGTTTGAAAAACCACACCACTACCGTAGATTAGTAAACGAATGAATGGGGAAGTAGGGCGACTTACACGGAGAGGCTTTTCACTGTCGATAGCCAGGCGGCGCCAATGCCCGCTTGGACCATGCTCAGGATGAGAATGTTGAAGACCAGGAAGGGCGCAAAGCCAGTGACACGAGAAGCTTCTGACCAGCGCGTGTCCCCCTTCAAGGAGAAGTCATGGTATTTCAAAGTGCTGACCATGGTTAGATGGATGCTGGAGCTGGAAGAGAGTAGAGCAATCGAAGCATTACGAAGTAAGATTGAAGATGCCTAGAAGATGAGGGGTGGGGGTCATATAAGTAATCAAGGCGCAGCGAGAACTACGGAGTACAGTAATACTCGTACTTTATAGCTGGGTCAATTGCTGCCGAACTGCATGCGGCGCGATTTAGGTTGCACTCATTGAGACGACCATCATATCGCCAAACCTCACAAACCCCAGTATGGGTACGAGTATTCGACCTACTGTACAACCTACATTGTGAACGACCAGCACTCCAGCGAAGAAGGCGGCTTTGGCGGTAGCAATAAGTCAGGTAAGTCAGTAACTGAACGCATGATAGGGCCGCAGGACATGTGCAGAACATGTCTGGAGGCGGTCATCAGGCAATGGGAGGACAGCAGTCTGGTAAGGAGTCAGAACAGGAGGACCCCATGGGCCCCATGGGCAACCAAGTCGAGGTGCTTGTTTGTTGATGAGTATCCTCTGGGGGTAAAAGACGTCAATGAAATGGAAAGCAAAGAGGGAATCCAAGGAGTAATGACGGAGCGATCGACAGGCAAGTTGATCAAGAGGTCAACAAAGAATCGTAATGGTTGGAGCAGAAGCTGAAGTTATCGGGATAATTCGAGCTATGGTGACAAAAGGCGAATCTGCTTGTATATTATCAAAGTCATAAATCATCCACCAGCCTTCACATTCCAATGTTCCATGATTTCATTGCATTTGGAATGATTCTAACAACAGGTGAGTAACCATATAGCTACTTCAAAGAAGACCTAGCTTCCATGGTACTCAGTCCATGCAATCCGGGGTTGAACATCGCTGACATCGTAAGATTGTTTATAGATCTCTCGAATGGTGCTCGTAAATATATGGAAGCATCAAGAGTTCGACCTTGGAAGCTGTTAAATGTACAGCCAATCATTGCGGCCCTCCCCACGGAGCGAGAGGGAAGCGCCGCACCCAAGATCAACAGTCGTGACTTTCACTCTCCATTCTACTTGACGATTTCCGTGGCTCATGGAGACTCCCCCTTTGCGGAGGTTAGTCTGCTCGCAGGAACGCTTTTATTGAGAATGTTGGTTTTTGCGTTGTTCATATGGAAAGAAAAGAGGATCTGATGGTGCCGAGGATTTTGATATTGCGGGTAATTTTGGTTACGGCTAATGGTAAAATTCGGTAATATCCGGTAAAACTGCGTCATTGGCCCCTCGGGCTCTGTGTAACTTGTAAGGTAATCATCACAAACATTATGGAACGACAATGCAGCAATTTTTTGTTGCAAGTTGAGAATTGTTCCTGAGATATTGAACACAAAATCAATTGAAGCTGTAGTCCTTTCTTATTCCTTGCGAAGCAACTGTGCATTTTATCTTTTCTTCCATTCCAAATGTCTTCCGGAGGGCAGCAAAAGACTGGTGAGTGAGCCATGGTTGCGCCGGACGTCACCTTGCCTTGGGGAATTGTGGCTGACATGTTTGTTGTCTCACATCTAGCCATTCTCTCCGTCTACAACAAGACCGGACTACTAGATCTAGCAAAAGGGCTGATCAAGCACAACATACGACTGTTGGCGTCCGGAGGAACTGCAAAATTGATTAGGGAAGCAGGATTCGACGTGGAGTGAGTGCAGATCCAAAATCTTAGTAGGATTGAGGGTAGGTACTGAGATTTGGGGCCGTGGGTAGGGATGTATCAGCTATCACCCATGCGCCAGAAATGCTGTCAGGCAGGGTCAAGACCCTTCATCCTGCAGTCCACGCCGGAATTCTTGCACGAGACCTTGCATCGGACGAAAAGGACCTAGCGGAGCAGAATATCCACAAAGTAGACTATGTGGTCTGTAACCTGTACCCATTCAAGGACACCATTGCGAAGATAAACGTTACTATCCCAGAGGCTGTGGAGGAAATCGATGTGGGAGGAGTAACACTCATCCGAGCTGCCGCAAAGAACCACTTTAGAGTCACGATCCTGAGCGATCCAGAAGACTATCCCGAATTCTTGCAAGAATTGAGCAAAGGAGAAGTCACCTCAAGGAGTCGGCAACTGTACGCCCTAAAGGCCTTTGAGCACGCAGCAGACTACGACGCCGCAATCGCAGACTTCTTCCGCAAAAAGTACGCTGGCGATGGCATCAAACATCTCTCCCTCCGCTACGGGGCAAACCCGCACCAGAAACCCGCCTCCGCATTTGTCAAATCCGGCCAACTTCCTTTCAAAGTCCTCTGCGGCTCCCCCGGCTACATTAATCTCCTAGACTCGCTCAATGCCTGGCCTTTGGTAAAAGAACTGAAAGAAGCCCTTAACCTCCCCGCCGCAGCAAGCTTCAAGCACGTTTCGCCCGCCGGCGCCGCCATCGGCGTGCCCATGAACGACAAAGAACGCCACGTCTGCATGGTCGACGACATCGAGGGCCTCGAGACTTCCGGCCTAGCGCAAGCCTACGCCCGTGCCCGCGGTGCGGACAGGATGTCAAGTTTCGGGGACATCATCGCCCTATCCGACACAGTCGATGTCCCGACCGCCAAAATTATCTCCCGCGAAGTCTCCGACGGCGTCATCGCGCCCGCATATTCGCCCGAAGCTCTAGAGATCCTCTCGAAGAAAAAAGGCGGGAAATACATGATATTGCAAATCGACCCCTCGTACACCCCTCCCCCCACGGAAACCCGCACGGTCCACGGCGTCCAGCTCCAACAGCATCGCAACGACGTCTCCATTGCCCCCGCTTCCACCTTCTCCGCCATCATCACCCCAAAAGACAGCCCCCCGCTTCCCTCTTCCGCCCTCCGCGATCTCACCGTCGCGACTATCGCGCTCAAATACACGCAGTCGAATTCCGTCTGCTACGCCCTGAACGGGCAAGTTATCGGCCTCGGCGCCGGCCAGCAGAGCCGTATTCACTGCACGAGACTAGCGGGCGACAAGGCGGATAATTGGTGGATGCGGTTTCATGAGCGGGCGTTGGGCCTACGGTGGAAGAAGGGCGCGAAGAGACCGGATAAGAGCAATGCGATTGATATGCTGTGCAGCGGGCAAACGCCCCGATCCGCCATGGAAAAGGAAGACTACGAGCGCAATTTTGAGGAAGTCCCCACTCCATTCACAACCGAGGAGCGGGATGCATGGCTCAAGCAATTGAAAGACGTTGTCGTGTCCAGCGACGCTTTCGTAAGCCCCCCCTTTCCCCGTTCCCCCTTCGTACTTCACCTTTCCCAGCATTCTCACACCTACAATATCTACTACCCCATTGACTAACCAGCCCGAAACACCACCAGTTCCCCTTTACGGACAACATCCACCGCGCCGCCCGCTCCGGCGTGCGGTACATTGCAGCGCCGACGGGGAGTCAGAACGACCAGGCGGTGTTTGACGCGGCGCAGGGCTTGGGGATTACGTTTGTGGAGCAGAGCGTTAGGTTGTTCCATCATTAGATGGAGCGGGTCGAAGGATGGGGGTGGTTGGGGGAACGGGTTTCAAGTGGGAGTGATGAGGATAGGGGATTGATGGAAATGAAGAATGTGAATGTGTTGAGATAGTCAGACTACTCAACTACGTCCCTTCCCAAAACACAATCTATACCAAAGCTTAAGGACCATCGGGGTATTCGGACTATAAATCCTTTCCATCCCATCCTACGAGATGCAGAGCAGCGCAGAGCAGAGATTCCAACCACACAATCGCCGAGGAGTCCCCTACGAGATACTCCCCCTCCTCCCCAGCCCCCCAACCGCCAACCTCCTCCCAATATTCCCAAAACACACACAACTACAAAACAGCACACTCGCAATCCACGTCCCTACCCCAATAATCTCATTACTAACAAACCCCTCATACCCCACTCTTTCATACGACATATTCACCGCAGCCGCAGCGGCGCCGGCATAAGGCGAGGGCGCAGCAGCAGGGGGGGCAGGAACCATGTCCGGATTCAGGCCGAGGAGGACAGCGGTGCCGGCGATGCCGACGAGGGCGGAGAGTAGGAAGCCTGGTTTGGAACGGTCGACTAGGTACCAGAGCACTGGGTTGACGAGGGCGAGGGTGAGGGAGACTTGGAGGGTGGATTGCCAGGGGAGTTTGCGCTTGAGAGGGAAGGGGTTAGCTGGATATGAACGATGAGGGATGGATTTTAAAAGGGGGGCCGGGGTGACGGGAGGGCCTTACGATGGCGAATGCAATGCCAATAAATGCGCCTATGCTGCGGACGACGGGGTTCCAGTCTGCACCTAGGTCGCTTCCTGGCGAGGAAAGGGGATTCTCGTCATCTTCGGCGCTGGTTCTGGACTCTTTTGGTTGTTTCTTGGGGACTGTGGTATCCGTGTCTTTGCCCAAAGCCTCGTCCCAGAGTATATCGACCCATGGGAGCAAACTTCCCAGTAGAATACCAGCAACGCCCCAGGATGTCAAATATCGCCACGAGTAGCCCTCAATGCCTTCCATCTTCACCGGTGCCACCTGTTGGGTGTCATGCAGTTGTGTGGTGATAAGCCCGTATGCTACGCCGAAGAAGAAAAGCAGTATTGTCCGCAGCGTAAGTGGCATGACACGGTCGCGATAGATGTGAGGGTGATGGTGGGAGGATGGTGATCTCTGTAGCTTAGGCTGAGGAAATGCACCAATACTGGGTACTTTCAAGTTGTCGGCATTGGTACGTAAGGAGGGTGTCTGAGCACCGGTACCCCAGGGAGTCGCCGGAGCGTTCTCATTACCGTAGGGGGAGTATATTCCGTAGAGAGTTGAGGAGGTGAGATTGAGGATGGAACGTGTCCTGCTCGCAGTTTTGTCGCCGTCTGCTTCCGCTTCGAGGCGGGAGTAGTCGCTGGAGGTTCGAGAGGGTGTTGGCGGGGCTGAGGAGCCGGTCGAGGTCGGTGTGAGCTGAAAGGAGCGGCGCGGTTCAGGGCGGAGCAACGGTGGGGAGTTCATCATTGCTGGGGATTTACGTGTTGGAAGGTAGGTAGGTATATTGCCTGTCTCTCTGGGAGCATATAATTATATGTATATAGCTGTTATCCCCTTCTACGGGAATTGGGGATCATGAATGATGCGATGAAAAAGCTTGAGCTTGCAATGATATACAGTTCAAGTGCGTTGAAGACAGTAGAGAGTATAGAGATAGAGATAGAGAGTGGTCGGTGTAAGTGTTGGGTATTATTGTTCGTATTCGGGATTAGGAGAGGGGGAATGCATGCTTAGTAAGGGTTGAGAGGTACGAGTATTCCGTACAGTACGGAATAGAGACTTCTCTAGCTGGAGAGATTGAAAAAGCTGCTGACAGCGCAAAGTTGTTGGGGCATGTGATACTGATGGTCCGCCCTCCATAAGCATGTGAAAATGATTGCAAGGAAGAATGCCCCCCCCTGCAGTTCCTCAACCGCCAAACACCCCGCCAGTTGCTGGAATACAGTAAATCAAAATTGAATATAAACACTCGAAATGTGAGGTAGGTAGATTGACTTTGTGTGAGACTGCTACTCTGTACAATGTTCGAAAAGTCCTTGAGCCTTCAGCTCTCCCTAATCTGTAATGTTGGAATGTAATCCAAATCGGCCGGTGGGGAACCCTGTGTCCTACAGTAGAGCACGATTCTGTGTACTCCTCCGTGACCGGTTCCTGATTCCCCTATCCTAACCGTAATAACCATAGCACCTAATCCTCAATCATCGCATCTTCCTCACTCAAGTCTTCCCCTTCTCCCTCACTGTCTTCCAGTCCACTGTCATCATCTGTCATCTGATCATCATCCCGACTCTCTCCAAGCAAATCCAGATCCAGATCATCCAGACCCTCCTCATGCCTTTCGTCATCCCGGCTCCGGTCCACCCGCGTGCCTTGGTTGTCGCTGTGCTTGAGGCGCTTCCTTGACATACGTTCCGCAGTTTCCTCGTCCTCGCCGTAGCCCTTCGCTTTCCTCTTTCGCCGTCGATAGCCCTTGACGAGCCCCCCTAACGTCCCTCCCACCTCGTCCCGAGCTAGTCTTCTGATAGCGCGGTCGATTGACTTCTTTTGGCTCAATGCTTCTGCGCCGAAATCCTCCGTCTCGTCTGGATTTGGTAGTAAACCACCAGGACCCCAAGTACGCTCGGCACGCTCATCTTCGGTATCGTAATCGTCTGGTAAGTCCTTGATACGCTTCATCGCAGTAAAACCGAACGAGCTACTTTCTGCTCTCTTTCTTCTACGGGCTATGCTATGTTCCACAGAAATTTGCTGGTGTAGGATATGGTCGATACGCATCTTCCTGTTCATATTCACCGCTTTCTGGTGCGAAGTTTCTGGGCGGGGACGCCGCTGGCTTGCGTTATTGGGGTTACCCGTATGAAGGACTGGATGGCTTAGGCCGGGTGGTGCCGCAGGTGACAAATTCGGGATATGGTCCATGCGCGTCTTGAAGATTATACGTTGAGGATTCGATGACTCGTGTCTATCTCCTACATGACGTCCAGTGTCATGGCGTATGATAGGAGAAGACTCGTCGATTTTGCCGTTCATAGTAACTTCTTTACCTTCATAGCCATCTTCCATCGGCTTTGACGGCACGACAACCATAGGTGGAGGCGATGGTGTATGATCGGTATCTGAAAGAAGAAGTGGCCCACCTTCATCAACCGTAGAATTTTGGCCTAGGCGTAGATTAGCTTTGTTGGAATAGGAAATTTGCGAACGGAAGAACATATGTGAAAGATGCTTCGGGTTGTCAACTCAACTACCACTATTAATCAAAAGTGTTCAAAGCATAACCGACTTCAGTAGCGCCCGGACCTAGCGGTTATGCTTCAAACACTTTTAACAAGTAGTGGTGAACGTCGCTTGTCTGAATACGTACCCTTTTTGCCTCTCTTCATAGGTGGCCCAACTGTTTCATCTTCTTCCAAGATACGTTTCCTTTCTTGTCTCTTCATCTCCCCGTACGCCTTTTCTGACTCTGTATCCACATTCTCTGCGTTTGCTTGCTCCTCCGTCAGATGTTCGAAAGGAGGAACCTTTAAAGGTAGCCCACCGGTAGCATCTCCATGCTGCCCTCGGCCAAATGGGTTGTTCTCCGCTGCTTGGCCCGAGAAATCACTCTCTAAATAATACCAGATGAGCCAGAGGAAGGCCTTTGCCCTACTCCGACTGCTCAAGGTACCTCGCATGACCAAATCGAAGAAATCTCTTGGCGGAAAGAAGTGGGTTTCCGATATTTTAGGGGCGTACTGGGAGAGCACGAATATGAGATTAACGGGATTGGTTCGAGGAACTGGGAACGCCTTTATTTTTTCGATTGTGCTGGGTTGGTGCATGTCTTCAGAGGCACCTTTGAGTATCGACTTTAGTCGAGGTGCATCCTGCAACTGTTTGTATGCGTTTGGGTCCTGGTGAGCTTGTAAGGAGGGAATGGAATGATATGTTCGAAGTTGAGCACGCATTTCAGGGAAGACTAAGCTCAGTTAGCGGAGTAAATGATTCCGCCCATTCAGGGGTCCCTTACAGTTAAGAGTAGTGTTCATTCTACCAACATTGACTAACAAGCAAACCATTGCCATGTTCAGAGCAGCTGTTCGGTCCGTCGTGAGCTTGTCCTTGAGTATTCTGCTCGTCTTACTGCTTCTGGCCATTGCATCTATATATATGTCCGCAAATGTATAACCCCTCGATCCATCTGAAGCCATTGTAAATACAGGCGTCTTGTCTTCGAAGACGCAACGTAGAAAGGCGAACTGTATGTCTCTTCTCCATAGCGGAATGCCATCTTCCTTCTTTAAATGCCTGATCTTATTTCCTGAGTACACAGAGCCAATGGTGCCATTGGCATTACGTCGAGTGTGCGCGACAGTCATGGTGTGTGAGGGATTGACCTCAGCTGCTCGGGTGTAGGAGTCATTCTGAACGCTGGTTTCGTCCTCCGCCTGTTCTTTCCCGCCCTCTTGTATCCAGATCATTCCGCCCTTCGGCGCAGTACCAGATTTTGTAACCACAGGTGTTCCTGGTGGGCGACGGTATCTTGGTGCAGGTTCTGCAGCAGCAAGTACATGCTGCAAGCTTTGTCTCGGATCTGGTTCGTCGGTCCGGATGGGCGAAGAGATAGAGGCAGCATGCCGCCTTCCTCGAGATTCAACTTCCATTTCAGAGTTGGAGAATACGGGGCTGGACGATTGCGGATCGAACAAAGCGCTGCGCTCTTTGAGTGGCGGACTATGCACGGACTCGAGAGTTGCGGTCATAATCTTTATGGACAATATCCCAAAGTCGTCATCCTTGCTGGCAGCTATTGCACTGTGGCAGGCAAGCTTTTGACCAAGTTTGGGGGGGTAATGGTCATCTGCCGTGACGATACTCCACCTAGAGAAACGACTCTGTGCATAACCATTTGTAGGTCATGTTGGATGGATGCGCTCATCAGGGCCGGATTGACTTGGTGCCGGGATTCCAGATAAAGCATCGTGAGAATCTTGGCCCGAGCGCCGACAATTAGCGTGATTTGAGAGCCTCACGTCGTGGATTACACGGTACACCAGTTTGAGCTCCAAGCAGCAAGGTGCCACAGTCATGTTGCGACGCTTCACGGTCACGATCACATCTTGAACAGTTGGGAAGCTAGATAAATGCAAATTTGTATTGCTGATCGAGCTACGAAATCCGATACAGCTTTTTCGGGGGTAATTCCCAAGCCCTAGATCATCGGATCCTATGATTGTCTGGCTTAGCGACATGCTGCCTGCTGTCTATAAGCCTTCACAGGCATCGCCGGCTGCTCAAAGTACGGCTGAGAGCGTTTCCCAAACATCAAACATGACTGTGCGCCCATAACCGAGCAACACTGGGTATGCCCATCATGAACGCCAATCGCAGATGCCGTCTATCGCTAATAAAGTCGTCAAAACACCTAGCCCTCCGTAGGCTCGAAGGACTTCATCTAGATGTGTTAGACTTAATAAAGGATTATGGTGATCGAAGGCTAGAGGTGTCGCTTTTAGACCGCAAAGCTTAGTTAGAATAAACCAAGCCGAAAGAAAGCACGTTGGATATCGCTCTGAAAGGGATAGAAATCTATGAGGATGCCGTATTGTTCGTTTTTCGCGGATACGCCAGAGACTCGATATGGTGCCACCACGATTGTGGCAAGATGTGCATATGATGAAACGCCCGCATTGGCGACGATGCCAATCTACCAGCTTCCGAGAGCCCTCTTTAATCCCATGAGAGTAAAGTCATGCCGGATGTGTGAGGCCAGTTGCGAACCCGGGTATAAGCCGACAAGATCTAAGATATGCAAATCGACGAGAGCGCCTTCCTTGCCGCATGAAGACGATCACGAAGGCCAGAACGAGGTCCTAGAAGTCCGAGAGCGAATTGTTTGATAGGCCGTCGAAAATGAGTGAAAATGAATTTATTGAAATGCGACCTGGAGAACTTGAAGAATTGCAAGGCTGAGGGAAGAATGTGTAAGTGGGATTCGTGAGGTTGTTTGTCTGACTCGGCAGAACAGGATACCTGGTGTTGTCGGTGTGGAAGAATTGCTTTCGGTATATGAAGCTCCATCAAAGCCATATCGATGAAGCTTCAAGACATTCACCACCAGGAAGATTGGCCTCCGGGTCCAGATGGATTGCCATAACTGCCCCCGAAGCCTCCTCCATAGCCTCCACCGCCTCCATAAGCTGGAGCGGCACCACCGTAGCCGCCTGTGACTAGTTAGCGGTGAAGAGCAAAAGGCGTTAATGGGTATCTTACCGCCATAGCCGCCGGCTGGAGGGCCACCAAACCCACCTCCACCATATCCAGAACCACCCATACCGCCTCCACCCATCTTACGGAAGTCACGAGTGGTACTACTGCCACGCCCACGGCCTCCACCTCCGGAACGGCCACCACGTCCACTGCTGCCGCCAAAGCCGGCACCTTCACGTGCGACGTTCTCCAAGAAGGGGGGAACTTCCTGGTGGGCCTCCTTAAGAAGCTCAAGAAGATCTCGAACAATGCCGCGATTGCCACGGTTGAAGAACGCAGTCGACATGCCAGTGTTGCCAGCACGTCCAGTACGACCAATGCGGTGCACGTAGTCATCAATATCAGTTGGGAGATCATAGTTGACAACATGGGTGACATTGGGGATATCCAAACCTCGAGCAGCGACCGCAGTAGCGACCAAGATAGGGCAGCGCCCGTTACGGAACATTTCGAGAGCACGCTCGCGCTCACGCTGCGTGCGGTCACCATGAATCGATGTCGCGGGGAAAGACTGATTAATGAGAAAGTCTGACAGCGAATCAGCCATTCGCTTAGTCTCGACGAAGATCAAAGTAAGGCCAGCTCCATGAGTGTGAAGGATGTCAAGTAGGACTGAACGTTTATCGGGGTCCTCAACGTATTCGACTTTCTGTGTAATGTTCTCGGAAGTTGAGCCTACACGACCGACCGAAAGGAAAACGTAGTCCTTAAGGAAGTCTCTAGCGAGCATCTGAATGTCACGGGGGAACGTAGCCGAAAACATGAGGGTTTGACGACCTTGAACACCGGGCATATCTTCTCCTTCGACGATACGACGAATCTGCGGCTCAAAACCCATGTCCAACATACGATCTGCTTCGTCGAGAACCAGGTATTTAATGTTCGCAAGAGAAATACGACCACGCTCAATAAGATCGACAAGACGACCTGGCGTAGCAACAAGAAGATCACATCCTCGCTCCATGGAACGTAGCTGAGATCCGATGTCGGCTCCTCCATAAACCACGCAAGGGCGGACCCAGGACCGATAAGCGAATTTTCGAGCCTCGTCATAAATCTGAGACACCAATTCACGAGTGGGAGCCAAGATTAAGGATGTAGGTAAGGCTTTCCGCGAACGATAACCCATACCACTAGCTCCCTGTGAAGCCACGCTCGACGGGCCGTTGATGAAGGCCTGAGATAGTATGGGGAAAAGAAAGCCACCAGTCTTGCCAGAACCAGTCTGAGCACAAGCCATCAAATCTCGACCACCCATAACAATAGGAATGGAATATTTTTGCACGGGTGTTGGCGTCTTATAACTAGCAAGCTTGATATTCGAGAGTAGGTGATCGTCTAAAGGAGGGTTGGTAAACTGTAAAACGGGATCAGGGGTGTCGTGGCCAGATGCTTCGACGGGTATGTCATCGTAGTTGGAGAAATTGATTCCGGTTTGCAGCTTTGTGGGATCGTTAGGGACACCAAAAAGCTCACGCTCAACACGTGGGTTAGCTGGCCCTGGTATATGTTTGCCGTCTCTCCATTGACCATCACCAGATCCACGGGCAGATCCGCCACCGCCCCCACCGTATGAGCTGGAACCTCCACGGGAGCCGTAAGCATTCGGGTCAAATCGAGGTGCGCTGCTGTTATCCCATCCACCAGGAGCAGCTGGCGCTCCATACCCTCCAGTACGTGGAGTAAAGTTTGGTGCGTTGGCCCAGTTGGGAGGAGCCCCTGGTCCGTTTCTAGCATCGCTTGATAGTAATACTTGATTAGTCTAAAGGAAGAGGGCGTCAAAGCAAGACGAATAAGGCGGTAACATACCTGGCTGGCCCGCTCCACACGCTGCTGTTAAGGTCACCATTCATGTGAGGTGGTGGGGGTCCATCCATTGATGGTGGGGGTCCCTGGCTGACACCACGCATGTGAGGTGGAATGTACGTCGAACGACCGGAAATGCCGTTTGTAGCGGCATGCTGGGAATCAGCTAGAGACAGGCCGTTCATATTAAGCTGATCTGCCATGATGCTTCGTGTGCACGATAGATTGCTATAATTTGAAGTAAGGTGATCCGCTACATGAATTCTTAGCTTCAACTGATAAGAACCTGGTGACTACCCCTCGAGACAACACACCGGAAGATGATCACTCACATTTGCCTTGTTAACGTCTAAGGAGATTCTGCAAGCTTTGGAAAGCTCAAGTAGAATTCTAATAGTGGTGAGACCTTGAAAAGACGAAGGGAAGTGCCGGAGTGTGGTAAAAGTTGACGGATCAGATCCTCTTTGCTTGTTCGAAGCAAAGAAAGAAAAGGAATGTGATACTCGTATTGAACTACGCTCAAACGCAAGAGGAGTCTGGACGTGTCGATATGTGTCACGAATATGGTAAAGTAGGTGGGAGGTGTCGAGGTGCAAGAAGTTTTCTTGAGGGCAAAAATTATTATCTTAAGATTTCTACGCTTAGCAAGCGAATCCGCGCTAATTCTCAGCCTTATCAAGATTCCTTCAATTGGACCCTGATAAGGCAGTCACGGATGTGATTCACTTCACCTCATTCGGGATACCTTACAGATTATGCGTCCGTACGAATCAACATAACTCAAAGCGACGACGTCACACGGTTGAAAGATACTCAATGTTGCTGTTACTTATTCCGTAGAACGGACGATATCAGGAAGGCGGAAAGTTGAAACACAAATATTACACCTGCTCTCAAGCCAGGCTCTTCTCTCCTGCAATACTGCTTTTCCGAGTCTTGGTAAAGTATGCAACAGCCCCACAGATGATCCCAAAGAATATCAGCTTTTGCATCAAACTCAACCCAAGACTATCCGCCGATTGGGTAACCTCAGCCTCTGTTTGTTCTGGCTGCTTCAAAGCTTGAGGTAATGTTACGTCCAACTCGTCGCCTTCGATTGCTGGGAGTGCCGATCCGATGAGTTCTTAATAGAGGAACGGAAGCATCAGCAATTCCAGAGCATTACGACGGATATGTAAGAGGTAGAGAAAGCTGATCTAGAGTTCCGCGTGGGTACCTTCTTCTGGTACTTCCAACTCTCCGCTCTTTGCAATCTTGACAGGCTTTGTGGGCTTGTCTCCTGAGCCCTTTGGCACATTCTCGATCTTCTCGACAATGTCGTAGCCTTCCAAGACTTCTCCGAACACGACATGTTTACCATCAAGCCATCTGTATTCGATTGTTAGAGAGGTTTTTCAGGTTTTAGAAGGCTAAGCGAGCTTACGAAGTGATGGCGGTGGTAATAAAGAACTGAGATCCGTTGGTGTCCTTTCCAGAGTTCGCCATGCTAAGCATACCGGTCTTGGTATGCTTCAACTTGAAGTTCTCGTCGGGGAACTTAGCCCCGTAGATGGACTTCCCACCAGTTCCTAAACAAGTATCAGCATACCCCAGGTTTCATGCAGGAAACGTTGTGTTTAACCGTCGCCATTGGTGAAGTCACCACCCTGAATCATAAATTGCTTGATGACTCTGTGGAAAGCCGAGCCCTCAAATCCGAAGCCCTTCTCGCCAGTAGCGAGAGCACGGAAGTTCTCCGCAGTCTTGGGCACAGTTTTTCCATACAATCCCATGACAACCCTGCCGAGTGGTTCATCTCCATGAGTGATGTCGAAATAGACCTAGTAACAGCTCCATCAGCATGCTGAATTATGAGCGGATGTGATTCTCAAAAATACCTTGTGGGTAATCTTAGGCCCTTTAGCTGCTTGGGAAGTTTGAGCAAGGAAAAGGAAGGCGGCAGTCAGAATAAGCAGCACAGAAATGACTGCTCGCTGGAGGTTTGCCATGTTGAAGAATGTTCAATGGCCGAGTAGATCTGTACTTAAGGATGGTGGTCGAGAGTTCCCCCCTTCAGCTGCCGAAACGCGCTAGCGACGGAACGGATCATCCAGGGCCGATTTCCTTTTATGCCTCTTTGCGATTTCAAACTTCTATGTGATCAACTCAATCCACCATCTTACACTGATCACAACCCCGAAAAAGCTCATAAGGAGCCATAATGGTACTGCTATTTCAAGAGATTGAATTACCAAGCTGTCATTGACCCTTCATAGGTCTTCATCCTAGGGAACAACTTCCCCGAATCCCTTCTTGTCAAGGTACCTCCCATCTTTTTCCCTCACCGACCGTCTTCCTCTTTCTACTTACTATAAACTCTGACTCCTTATCCTAATCTCCCTCTTCTCGGTCCCGCATCCACCTTTTTCCCCTCACCTCCTTCCTCTCTCCCTGTTCCCCCTAACCACCTCCCAGAAATCCCTCCAATCCTTCTTCGGCATCGGCCCCATCCACTCCAAGCGCATTCTCTCCAAACTCTACATCCACCCCACCGCGCGCCTCTCTGCCATTTCCCCCTCCAAAGTCCTCGACCTAACCGCCGAACTGTCGAGTATGAAGATCGAAAACGATTTGCGGAGGGAGATTCGCGATAATATTGCTAGGTTGAGGGACATGGGGAGCTATCGCGGGAGGAGGCATGCGATGGGGCTGCCGGTTAGAGGGCAGAGGACTAGGACGCAGGTGAGTTTGGTGTTTTGTTTTGGTTAGTGGGGGTTTGAGAGACTGATGTGTTGGATTGCAGACGGCGACGGCGAATAGATTGAACCGGATTGATCGATTTCGTTCGCTGTCTTAGGGGCGTAGGATAGTAGCAGATGGGGCATAGTAAGAGCATAAGGGGTATCGGCGTTGGAGGCGTCAGAAGTTCAGCGTGTACAGACTTGGGCATCATACTCACAGCGACAGCATTTGACCACAAAGAGCACCGTCCACAGGAAGTCTCCCAAAGAATCATATGGACTCAAATTTTAATTTGTCAACGTTTGCTTCTCGCTCATACGCACCACGCCCTTCCCCCGATTAACCTGCACCCTCCGATCCTCCCCCGCACTCACAACCCCCACACCCTCGTCCCAACACACCCCAAACACCTTCACCCCCTCGCCTCCCACCCTCCTCCTCTCCCCCTTGACGCTCTCCCGTTCAATGACAAACAAACTCTCCCCGACCCGACCATCCTTCTCGCTCTTCGAAGACCGGACGTCCCAAACCCTGCATGTCCCGTCGTGACTCCCACTGACTAAGCCGTAGCTGCTCTCTGGATCTGCGGCTAAACTCACCACCGCGTTTGTGTGACCCCGGAGCGTCATCGCGGTGATGGTCGTAGCGGAGGCGCGGGGATCGATGAGGGTGATGTGGCGAGCTGAGGTGCCTGCGGCGAGGAGGTTGAGGGAGGGGAGAGCGGTTAGGGAGAGTAGGGAGTGGGAGGTTAGGCGGGTGTCGACGGGGGTGCTGGTAGGCAGATCCCAGGTTTTGAGGCTGTGGTCCCAGGAGGAGGAGTATGCGACTGTGGGGTCGTTCGGCGCAAAGATGGTGGCGGAGACGGGGGCAGAGTGGGATTTGAGGAGGGAGAGGGGACCGCGTTGGGGCGTCGATGTTGCAGGTCCGGTTTTTCGGCGTTTTGAGCTCCGGGATGTGGAGGAGGGGATAAGGGATGCTGGTGCGGAAGGGGCGTCGGACTTCTTGGTGGACCAAAGGCCCAGGGAGTGGTCTGCAGAGGCGGAGAGGATACGGTTGGAGGGTGCGTGGACGGCGAGGGAGTCAATGGAGGCTTTGTGGCCAAAGAGCTCGAGGTGGGGGGTCAGTGAGGCGGAGAAGGAGGAGGGGTCTTCGGAGTATTTCCAGAGATGGATTGTGCGGTCCAGGCTTGAGGATGCGATTTGAAAGGGAGAGATGAATTTTGCGGATTTTACTGTAGATGTATGGCCGCCGCTGCTTGCGGGGGATGAGGTTGCTAGGACTTCAGAGGACAGGTTCCATACACGCAGGAGTCCATCATAACTTCCAGAGAGAATTCTCTCTTGTCCAGGGATATGCTTTCCCGCACTGCCTGCCCATCGTCCTGCGGGCGATGTGCTAGAGAGGACGTCCACTGAGCTTACCCAGTCATCATGTTTAAAAGATGCTAGATAGAGGGGCGGTATTATGGCGCGCACATATTCGACAGTGAGCGTTGTCTCAGACGAGATGCCATTTGATGTGAGGTACTCATCTATCGAAGTTCGAAGGAATGTACCATTGATGAGAAATTCGAAGGGTATGGGCTTCTCGGTTTCAAGGAGGGTATTGACGAGAGTCGAGAGAGCATAACGACGTAGATCTATCCCACTATCAGCGCTGCTCTCTACTTCTGAAATTTGGCTTTTGGATTACGTGTGTTTACGAGGATCGGGCCTGTCTTTTCAGGCAGTGAGATGTCGGCATTGTGGGTTGTCAACTGTAGCTTAACCTGCCTTGGGTTCGATTGGAAATCACTCAGGCTGGCGGATGAGACGACTGTTTCCGTCGCCATTTTTTTTATATATCAGATTGGAAATTGTCCAAGATGCGGGACCTGGAAGTTGCAGCCAGGGAATTTTACGTTGGCCGAATCGGCATTGTTGAAGCAAAAATCCGTGATTAGGGTTTCGAGGACCTTTTGATCAATTTATTGCCAAGTAAGGAAGATAAACCAGTTACGCACAGGAGATTTGGTAGGGCCAAATGAGGGCCATATAGGGGTGTTTATATCGGGGTGCTTATAATAATAGAATTGAGGAGCCGATTTGCCACCTACAGATAACGTACCCCAGGTTTTAGCCTGCTCTTACTACGTACCTTGCTAATGTAGTGGGAGGTCGGGGTTGTCGTTTGGGGGGCCAAAGCACTGCCATTCAGGTACCATCAAGTCCTTCCTCCATTATCCATAGCGACTGGATCAGGTGTGTTCAGGCCAACCGACCACTTGCAATATTACTACTGAGGCCGGTCCACCGAGTGCCTCCTTGTGCCTTGCACTTCACACGCCATGGCGCCCCCCCAGCTACGGAGACTCAGCTATTGTTTTAACGGAACGTCAAAGCGCCATTTCACTAGAATCTTGGGGCTTTGCTCAGAGAAGTAAACACCCACTTTGATTTGGTCAAGCGGCGCGGCGGACGGGTGTGCTCGTGCCAGTACGAGCCTCGGGCAGTCGTGACAGAGGCCAGATGGAAAACCGAGTATGCTGTATCGCTATCGAAACAAACTGCCAGTTCCTCGCAATGCATCGCTAATGAAGCAGACTACCAGTAAGAATATATCAAGTCACAACCCGTCTAGGAACGTCGAACCCCAACGTCGCTCATCGGTCACAATAGCCCGGCTCCTTGACGGATCCACCAGCCCAGCTCTTCACAGTGAGCGTAGTGGTATACACCATTCCCACAACTCCAAAGGTACACAACAAGATGTCCGCCACCCGCTGCCTCCGGGTTGCCGCCACCGCCTTGAAATGAAGGAGGGGCTACACAAAGGATTAGCAAGGGGCGGAACAGCGTACAAAGTAAGTACCACCCACCGGGTATACGTAGACGAGAGGTACGCAGGCAAAGCTACCCACGATCGCTACGAATTTGTCGAGGTCCCCGGCTCCACCCCAAGCAATCAACGCACATACCATGACCAGGATGAAGCGAAAGATATTCTTCTTCCATTTGATATACGGATTGTACTTTCCACTACGGCTGAATATTTCATTTTCCATGATTCGGATCGCTGGGAACAGCTGAAGCGGGGTCGAAAGTAGAATAGCTAGAGAGTAGAGAAATTGCACGGCATTAACAAACTTGTCATCTTGTGGTAAATTCAGTAGTATCACCGTTTTCGTTGCCGATCCAAACGCAGCGTAAGACATGGCGCCCATTCCGACAAAGATCGCAGTAATCCCAATCATGACACCGCCGAGTACTGATGGGAACTTGGAAGGCTGCATCATTGATTCCTGTATTGGGATAATGAGACCAACGCCCTCAAAAGTGAAGATGGCTGTACCAATGAACAGAGTCCAATCCCGAGGGTTAAAGTTGGCGATGTCGGAGATTCCGTTGTTGGCAAGAGTACTGATGTCGTAGTAGCTGAGATAGAGGAGGCCAGCAAGGATAAAAGCATCCGCAATCAAGGCTGTCACGCCGAGTTTGCTGATATCTCGGATCAGAGAAAGCGGCAAGAAGATGATAAGCTGCATCAGTACCATAAACTCGATGTCTATCCAAGTTCTGCACTCGGAAATCGCAAGAACGAATGCTTGCAAATTCTTGGAGGTGAAGACAATATAGGCAGAGACAAATCCGATCTGGCTGAGAGCAACGGATGATAGGATCAAAGCACGCATGTATTTGCCATATAAAATCCCGCCCATGTCTCCAAACGATCCTTCAACTTTCAGGCGAGTATTGACAAGGAGGATGAAGCAATAATAGCTTAGTGCTGCTACTCCGAGTAATACAACGTTGCTGAATAGCATACCACCGTTCAGGTATGCTTTGGGCAAGAAAAGCACACCCGTCCCAACGAATGACTTGAGTAACAACAGAGCAGCCCCGGTAGCACTATTCGTGCCAGTAGTGCCTCGCTCTTTGTGTTTTCGTTTCCGACGTCCTGGTTTGCCCGGTGTCAACAGAGCGCTGTCCTCACCAGGTTCGCGGTCCTCTCCATCGCCCTCGTCAGAACCAAAGAACTCGGCATCTTCGTATGTATCTGAAGAGAAGTATTCGTTTAGTCCAAGAGCCTCGTCATCATCCTCGAGATCCTCCCCAGCAAAGTGACCGTAAATGGTAAGAAATTCAATGAAGTTCTTAGCAATGAAGCGAGGCTGCCGCCTTCCATAACCAGCTCTCCCCAGGACGTCAGATTGTCCCCCTCGTAATGGCGATGGGCTTGGAGCCTTTCGCCGAAGGTAATCTCTCCGGAACCCACCGGGTACCTTGATAGAATTAATGTCGAGAACAGAACTTTCTGGTTGCGGACGAGATACGTGATAGCTTTGACTACGTTTGAAGCGTCCTCCATGTCGCTGAGACTCGGCATCCTCGGTCCACTTATAGACCTGGCGGGTAATGTCGCCGCCTTGCAACTGTAGACTCGAAAACTCGTCGTCACCAAGCCCTGTTGTGTTGCTGTTATGTATCCCATGGCCTAGACTGGCCTCAGAGGATTTGTTCTGTAGTGAAATATGAGTTCGTTCGGAACTCGCATCGCGGCTGTCAAGGTTTGATGGTTGTACTAAATGCCTCTTCACGACTTCTGGATCCTCATTCGGCGCAGGTGGGGCCCAGTCATGCGCACCCTGTACAGATCGTGTGTCCAGAGACCCGTAAGTACTTTGATTTCCACTGTCTTGTAAAGCTGCCCCTGCTGCAACCGGCGCCAAGGGCTGAAAAGAAGGTGTCTCCAATCTCGGTGGAGTCCCAAATCTTGGCGGGCTTCTTCCCAAAGACCCTTGTAATGCCGCTGCAAGAGCCGAATGGCCTGGCCCCGGGAGTGAATTGGAGCCTTCGGCCCCTGCGAGAGGCGTTTGATTTCCTGTGCCGAGCTGACGAGGGGTTGGGACCTGAGGAACAGGTGGAGCAGCAACTGTGCCACTTGAGGCAGCTGGCGATGACGCTAGACGGCCGGTGGATGTAGCTCGAGAAACAGGTTCCACTGCTGGCGATCGGCCTCTGGAATTCTCAAGTGAAGAGGAGCTGGGCACCAGACGTGGCCTGGCAGGAGATGAGGTATGGCGTTGACCCGACATGGGATGTTATCGTATTCGAGGATTGGCTTCACTAGAGTAATGATAATGCTACGATTGAATGAAAGCTATGAGCCTTCAGCGTCACCGGCATTCCATTGTCGTTCTCCGCTCTCCTTGTGGTGCAAACAGAGGATGGATCACGCGAGATAAGAGGTGTCAGCGTGACCTGGTCCGGCGAATCGAAAGTCGAGAGAGGGTATTAGCTTGGAGATAATAGATTGTAATTGCTATGTCAAAGTACACGAAACAGCGTATTACAGTAGTAAAGATCGTTGTAGGACATAGACACCTTGAAGAAGGAATGGACAGGAGCGAAACAACATTTATCGCCGAACTAGCGGATGCGGCTTTAACGGATTTAGTTCATCGAAATTGGGTGCTTGTCTCTACTGTGTCGTCGCCGTCCCAAGCCAGCCTCAATGACATGCTCTCCTGTTGTTAGCATGTCACAGCTCAACTGTTTTTTAGATGTTGGAAGCAAGGAGCTGATTTCCCGGTCTGGGTAACAGTACGAAAAAGTCGACTTCAACCACAGACAATCTACTGAAGCCATGCCTGGATAGGCAGAAACAACCTTGTAGGAATCCCCTAAGAAGGTTGAGATTGTTACTCATAATTCTTGCCACCGACGAAATGGCGACTTCTCCAAGTCGAGAGCAAGCGCTACCACAGCATTCAGGTGTTTCCGAAAACTCACACGAACCTCAGACTTACGACTCTCAGCCCTCACTACGGCATCATGAGCCGACGAAGAATATATTTGGAGCTTGCAATGGCTCACCAACACCAACAAGAAGATCTGCTAGTGGAAGGCGCACATCCGGGCACCTACCTTTGTCGGACACATCTTTGACGGCACAGATGCATAATCATCCAGAGGCGAAAGGGATGGAGAGCGTGACACCAAGGATTGGGTCATTGCCCAGACCAGTTGGTGGCTCAGACAAGCTTGGGACATTTTCTGGAGTTTTCGTACCCACGACCCTGAACGTTCTAAGTATCTTGATGTTTCTACGCTTCGGGTTCATTCTCGGGCAGAGTGGTGTTATTGCCATGATGGGGATGCTAATAGCTTCTTACTTAATTAATCTCATAACTACATTGTCTTTATCTGCAATTGCTACCAATGGGACAGTACGCGGAGGTGGGGCCTACTATCTCATAAGTCGCTCTTTAGGGCCTGAGTTCGGGGGATCCATTGGCGTGGTCTTCTATCTTAGTTTCGTGTTCAATACTGGTATGAACGCTGTTGGTCTAGTAGACTGCGTAAAGCACAATTTTGGAGACTTTTCAGGCGATTGGGCTCGGTGGCTACCTGAAGGATTTTGGCTGGAGTATCTCTGGGCCACAGTCATCCTCGTTATCTGCACTGCTATCTGCCTGGCAGGCAGCGGCCTATTCGCAAGATGCAGTAATGGCCTTCTCTTAATACTGCTAGTTGCTACTTTCAGCATACCATTCTCTGCCCTGGTTCTGGAGCCTTTTCGAATTCGTGGGCTAGGAATCGAATATACTGGCATAAGTGCGAAGACTTTCATGGGCAATCTTCGACCCAACTTTACCAGACATGCGGACGGTAGCCAGCTACATGGAAGGGAGAACATCCAACACCTTTTTGGAATCCTATTTCCTGCAACGGGGGGCATCTTCGCGTAAGCTTGGCAGCCCCAATAAGCAGTTTGCAGTGGAGTATTTGACTAACACGAAGATATGTTACAGTGGAGCAAGTATGTCTGGGGATCTTAAGCACCCTAGTAAGGCCATACCAAAAGGCACGCTTAGTGGGCTTGGTCTCACATTCATGGCTTATACACTTGTCATCCTTGCAATGGCTGCCACGATCACAAGAGAATCTTTCTACAACGATGCGAACATTGTTCAGAACGTAAGCAAGTGTAGAGCTCCCTACTTTGATTGGCTGTTAATGTCTGCTGGGCTCAACAGACAAACATCTCGGGCGTACTAATACTCCTTGGAGAATTTGCAACCACGTTCTTTTCCTCGCTTATGGGTGTGATCGGATCTGCCAAGTTGCTACAAGCCCTTGCACGTGATAGCCTCCTTCCTGGGTTTTCTATTTTCGGTCAAGGTACCAAGAGTCATGATGAGCCAACATATGCCATCGTTGTAACACATTTCATCGGCCAGCTTACAATGTTGTGTGATGTGAACCAGATTGCTACCCTGATCACCATGAGCTATCTGATGTGCTTTGTTACCATGAACGTTGCTTGCTTCTTGCTTGCCATTAGTTCGGCACCGAATTTTCGGCCTTCCTTTCGCTACTTCAATTGGTGGACTGCTGGATTCGGTGCACTTGTTAGCGGTGCCACTATGTTCTTCGTCGATGGTGTCTATGCCATTACATGTATCAGCCTACTGGTATCTATTTTCCTTATTGTTCACTACACTTCACCTCCGAAGTCATGGGGAGATGTCTCCCAAAGTTTAATCTACCACCAGGTTCGCAAATATCTTCTCCGTCTTCGACAGGAGCATGTGAAATTTTGGCGGCCTCAAATCCTCCTTTTCGTGAACGATCCACGTCACCAATATGAGCTTACTCAGTTCTGCAACTCCTTGAAGAAAGGTAAGCGCCATTTGAGGCTTGAGCCACATAGATTAATCTAATTAAATAGGGGGCTTGTTCATCTTAGCCCACGTGATTGTGGCGAGCGACTTCGGAAGTGCTGTACCAGAAGCACGTCGTCAGCAGGCAGCCTGGAAGAAATACATTGATCTCTCAAAGGTCAAAGCCTTTGTGAACATTGCAATCTCTCCTGCTGTTGAATGGGGCACTAGAAATCTAGTCCTTAGCGCAGGGCTTGGCGGGATGCGACCAAATATTGTGGTAATGGGTGCTTACAATATGCATGAGTTCCGCGCGGCGCAACCACTCGTCGATGTACCATCTATGCCAGCGTCAGAAATGGAACAAGGAAACACATATAATCCTCAAGTAATCCAAGAAAACGGTAGACGAGTTGAGAAGCAGCAAGGGCTTCTCCCCACGGACAATTGCCGGACTGAAGGTGCTGTAGGCATACAAAGTTACGTTGCAATCCTAGAGGATTTGTTGCTACAATTACAAATTAATGTAGCAGTTGCAAAGGGCTTCAAAGACCTCAAGTTCCCAAGACCTACGGAAGGCAATACAAGGAAATACATCGACCTGTGGCCGATCCAGATGTCAGCAGAAATCGCAATGTGTGGTAGGGAAGACAAGCAGAATATCTTGACTACGAACTTTGACACTTATACCTTGATTCTCCAGCTTGGTTGCATACTTAACACTGTGCCTGCCTGGAAAAAGGTGTATAGGTTGCGTGTTGCGGTCTTCGTTGAGTATGAGTCTGACGTTGAAGAGGAACGTGGCCGGGTGAAAACGTTACTGGATAACCTCCGGATCCAAGCAGAAATCCTTGTCTTCTGGCTTGCATCAGGTGAAATCAAGAGTTACCAATTAATTGTCAACGGCGATAGTGCTGCAGTAGGTAGGGACGCGGAAAGAACCGTGCACGATGTTCTCAAAGACGAGGAGTGGTGGCAAGACGTTTTGAAATTGCGAGGACGCCGTGAGGACATGAGCGCGGTAGAAGAGCTAGCAGAAGCGCGGGAATTGCTGAGTGAAACGCCAAATTGGCCCAGTTCCTCTTTCCAGCATGGTAGACGAGGTTCTCCTGCAGAGAGGTTTGAGGGTCTCAAAAGGCTGATACGAAAATCGAAGAGGCGGCGTTCAATCAGTGGTTTCGGTGAGCTAGGGGGAGTGAGACCAGCAATGCGGACTCATAGATTACACGATGATCTTGTTCATCGCCATGCGAGTCATGCTAGTGCAAGCGAGGACTCTGAAAGTGAGGATAGTGAGATTCTGGAAAACGGTCATAGCGATAGGGCTTCAACCCTAAGTAAGGCGAGCGCCGCAACTGAAAACGACATGGATGACTATGAGGGCGAGTTCGAGGAACAAGGCAATGGTGAAACTACCGTTACGAACTTTCCTTCAAGGATCACACGGAGGCGCAGCCAAGGAGACTCGATCAGGGGGCCAAAACCCCCAACGAGACCATCACCCAAGGAAAGCCGTTTGAAGGCTCTGACCGCAACGGATGAAAAGAAGCCGCCGACATTATCAGAAACAGCTTCAACAACCCCACAAGCCCCTCCTAAGCAAGATCTTCCATCCATCTCCAATCCCGACAAACCCTCCGAAGCCTCTCTCACCGCCCGCCCACGCATAATGCGTCACTCAACCGCCGCCGCGCGCTTCTCCTCCAATCCCGTCCCCCGAACAACAGTCGCTAGCGAAGATGGCCCCGGGCCCTCTATCATGTTCACAGAATCTTCCTCCCCCTCCCACGTTGGTCGCCACCCCTCCATCTACAAACACCCCAACAACCCTTCCTCGTCCTCTCCCACACCCTCCAATGCCGCCACTGGCTTCCCCTTCCCACAAAGCGTGCCCCTCAGTTTCAACGATCTGCCCTGTCGAGCGCAACATTTGATATTGAACGAGCTGATGCAAAAGCAGAGTAAGGATACGGCGGTGTTGTTTACAACGTTGCCGAGTCCGGTGGAGGGGACGTGCAAGAATGAGGAGGAGTGTGTGGGGTATTTGAGCGATTTGGAGTTGTTGTGTGAGAACTTGCCACCAATTTTGTTAGTGCACAGTAATAGTATGACAGTAACTTGCTCCCTCTGAAGGGAGCAAGGCAAGGAGTAGCTCTCAGGGAGGAGCAGCAGATCTTGATGATGGATTCCCCAGGAACAAAGACGGTGATGTAGCAAATAATAACGAAGAGAAAGTCGACGTTGCATTTCTACCAAGAAGTGATGAATATGTGAGGGTGTGGAGTTGCGGGACGAATTATGATGGGATGGTCATGGTCAATAGAATTCATTGGGGAGGCGTGAAATCTAGTCAACCTGAGTTCCCAATAACGCTTAGGGAAGTATCAGGCAATCAGGCTGGGCAGTCGATACAACTAGCTGGATATGTCGAAAACGTATTCGCCATTTCCGACCACAAAATCTTTATAACTTCGGTTCTTTGATCTACATCTAAAATGTCTTGGCTTCCAGTAGTAAACTTCTTTGTGCTCATCAAGCTTACGATTCCGAATACCACGATTGTGTGAGCATGCCGCTCATTTGGGAACAACTGTCATCACCGGGTAGGGAACTCTATATCTATAGACAGAACATACCTTTAGTCTACCCCTAATATCCTCGTCTCAGCTCAAAGTCTTATCCCGCTCACTCCTCCATCTCCTCTTCCGTCTCGTCCTCATCCACATCCTCCATATTCACATCCCCCTCCTCCCCATCCTCCTCCTCCTCCTCCTCCTCCTCCTCCTCCTCCTCCTCCCCCCCCTGCCCCTTCAACCCATAATCATCCTGAAACCACGCCAGCGGTTTAACCTCGGGCTGAAAACCCAACCCCTCGAACTCCTTCACCAGCTCCTCTTCCATCACCGGCGCACATGTTACTATCAAGGTCCCCGTCTTGGCGTCAAACACCGGTAAAACAATGCTTTCCATGACCTCTCTGATCTCGTCGACGCGGACCTCGCGCACCTTTTTGAGCATGGCGTCGTTCCAGTCAGCGGGTAAGCCGCGGATGACTTGGCGGACGAAACTCATTTGGGCAGCGCTGGCCATGGTGGATTGAGAATTGGCGAAGCCGAGTACGATACTACTGATAGCACCTTCGAGGGCGAGTTCGTCGAAGGGGGTCTTTCCAGAGACAAAATCCGCGACTACGGTCTTGCTGGTGTTGAAGGCTTTGAAGGCGTTGGGGGAGCGGTAGATGTCAAAGGAAATCTGGCCGCTCTCGGTGTGCCGGGAGAAACTTGTGCCGTAGGCGAGACCGGTTCCTCGGACGGCTGTCCAGAGGGGTCCTTCGACGGCGTCGAGGTAGGAGAGGGCGACCATGAGGGCAGGGACGCGGCGGTCTTCCAGGGAGTTGGGGCCTTTGGTGACGGAGAGAGCGAAGGAGGAGTCGATTGTGGGCAGAGGTATGATATACGCCAGGTTTCCGGGATTCTTGCCAGCGTCACTGAGACGGGAGAGGCGGGTTTCGAGCGGAGTGAGGGGTTTGCTGGTGTCGAGGTGCGCGGTCAGACTTTTCCATGCAGACACGGGGTTGGAGAGTTTTTTCAGATTGCCGATAACAAGGACGCGAAAGTTGGAGTGTTGGCAAAGGGCGGTACGGATGGTTTCGAGTTGGGAGAGGATTGTTTCGGGAGAATCCTCGAGGAGACGCTTTAAGCGTTTGAGGTAGACGGCGCGGACAAGGGTGCCTCGGGCTCGAGCGATGGAGGAGGGAGCGGTGTTGAGCATTATTTCGGCGGCATAAAGCATGCTGCTTCCGTTACGCTTCTCATCGGGAATCTCTGCCAGGAGTCTGGTCGTCGTGGCTTTGATTCGCGTCAGGTCGAAAATCCCATCCCAGAGTAAGTCCTTTAGCCAACGGACTGCAACTTCGTACTTCTCGGCTTCAACCACCATGCGGATAATAAGGACTTCAGGATTTCCTATGCCACTACCGGCTTCGATACCATAGCTGATAGTGTCTTTTTCAAGGTCCATTATGACTTGTTCAAAATCTACTCTCTTGCCTTCTCGTGTGATAGGTGAGTTGAAGAGATTATCAAGGTATATGGCTAGCAATGGCCTGAGAGGGATGGGCACAGACTCTGTTCCCATGACCAATGTGAGGTGGGCAAAGTTTGTCTGGATGTGTTCAAAGTGTATGAAAAGTGGCAAATCGGTGTTGTCTTTATCAACAAGCTTTTGGATGGGGTTATCTAGGTGACCCATATTTCGGGCCGCCCCAGATCGAGCGGTCATTGTATCAATGAAATGAATTGACTTTGTATCGGGAACCTTGAATTGCTCCAGCATTTGTTTAGGAATCTCTTTGTCATTCTCGGCTTTAGCCTGGGCGAGCTTCTCCTCCAGCTTTTTCAAGCCTTCGTCTCCAAGCCTCTCCTTCTGTGCAACCACGCGGGCTTGCTCCTCATACTTGAGCTTTTTCGACATCTCAGCCGAAGGTCTGCCAAGTATCGTAATATGAGGTGCCTCAGACATCCAATTTTTCAGTATTTGTCTCCATTGAGAGTCAGTCCAACTCTCTAGTACATCGTATTCATGTAAAGACTTTAGATCATTTAGCATTGCTTCACCCCTTTTGTCAAACAAGAAGGACTTGATGATGGGATCTGTAAAGAACACTCCGGAACCTTCGGCGTAGTATTTAATTTGGCGCCTCTCCCGGCTGATGCAATCCTTCATATACACCATATCCAATTCTTTATTTGCCGTCTCTTGGAGAAGCTCGAAAAATCTAGCCTCAACTTGAGCTAGCTTTTCAGTGGCAACACCGCTAAGAGACCACTGGATAACCGTTGGAGGCCGAGTCTCAGTCGTAAAATATACACCACTTGTCAATTGTTCTTTCTCTGTCAACACATTCTCCAAGACCGATGCTGATGACCCGGCGAGGTATGTCAGAAGTATGTTCAACGCAGTGACTGCAATGATGGTCAGAATGGTCAGTACTCAATGGGTGTTGCTACTTGCCTAACACAGCGTCATTGCAATCTGGCCCAAAGAAGCTGATCATGATCTCGCCGGATGATTCATCTTCCTCGGGGAAATCAACAGTAACGACCGAGGTTTTCTGAAGGGCCGGTGTAGGTTTCGACTCAACCCAAGGTCTCTTGAATGGTGCAGCAGGCTTCGGAATGTCCCGTAGAATTGTTCCTTCGAAGTCGTCCAGAATCCCCAGGAGATCAGTATGGTCGATTTCACCAACAATCACAAGACAAAGATTCTTCGGTTGGTACATTTCGCGATGAAATTCTCTTATACGATCTGCAGTCAAAACACGGAGTTGCTCCATCATCCCTCCTGTCTCGTACCTAAAACCTATGCCTTCAGGGTAGAGCAAGCGCTTCGATCTCAAATCCATAAGCTCTCCTTGCGTATTCTGTACTCCCTGCATTTCAGAATACACGACACCTGCGTCATGCCCAGAACCATCAACATGATGAACTTCTGTATAACAGCCCGCGTCTGTCAAAGTGGGCACTATGACATGTTCCAGATAGACGGGTAGTATCTGAGCGAAGCCTGCCCATCCGGCAGTATCTAGCGTGTAGGCCGTATGATCCGTTGCTGTCCACGCATTTGTGGTTGAATAAGCCCTTGTGGCAAGTTTATCCAGGACTCCTTTGTACCGATAGCTTTTGGATCCCATAAAACAAAGGTGCTCGAGAGTATGAGGAGCGCCTGAATCATCGTGGATTTCAGTAGCAAGAGCAAAAAAACCAAGAACCTTAGGGCCCTTCTGGTCTACCACGACTACTGTCATGCCAGTCCTTTCGGAGACATACTGGGTTATTACGTTCGGCGAGTAATCAGTGTTAAACTTTCCAACAGTCCCAAAATGCGTTTCCCTAGAGACAGAAGGCATATCTACTTGAACTATATCTGGGAGTCTTGACCGGAGGCGGGCTGGCCTCAGTATCACGTCTAAGCCTTTCTTAAGCGCGGATTTGTAGAACCTGTTTTGCTTATAATCAGCCGGGGCTCCGAAAGTCGCAATCTCAAGCTGTACAGCGGGTGATACCAGCCTGGCCAATAGCGAGATGACAGGAAGCAAAACGACAGGACAAACTAGCATCTGGGTTGCGAAAACCCTGCATATGGAGTGGCAGACATACCAAGGACAGAAGAGTACCGATACACTGAGGAAGATTGGTACCGAGGAGAAGAAAAGAAACCGACATCGTGTGGGAAGAACCATTTCAAAAAGTACAGATATTGAAAAACAGGAAGGAAGAATACTTGCTTGAAAGGGAATGACCAGGATTATCAGCACAGATTCACAAGATGATCCTTATGCGGCTGGGAAGTAAAATACTCCATCAAGACGTACCTAGGTATGAACGCCAAAGCGAAGCAAATATGGTGTTTTAGTTTAAAGTACGGCAACAACAGCACGGAACCACGTTATTCACAAAAGTTTGTATACTCTCTATCAGAATCACAAAGGGATTCACACGAGAGTGATTTTGTTTTGTGTCCTAGACCGCACCAGGTGGTAAGATTGAGCAGCTGGCCTCCCAAGGCTGAAAGGCTGAGCAGGCAGACCCGATCTCTTTCAGCTTCTATGCAGTGAAGACCATGATACAGTAATATAGTTGGATGCTCCCAGAGAAGAAGCCTCCAGGGCTCAATTTGCGGAGCATCATGGATTCATGGGCCATGGCCGACACTAAGGTACTGTTAGGTACCTACTTACTTACAGTACCTAGTCGTGCTAGTGCAAACACAATTGCTTGCATAAAATTGTACACATGGCTCTCAGCCCTATCATCATCGTTGTCAAGATTTCTGCCCTTTCGGACTCCTTGATTATGAGCATGGTCCGACGTCTCCCCCGATGCCGAAACATTTCTCTGATGATCAATACGGTCAAGCTGTGTTCGAGTCTGTGCAAAGTGGCGCTTATCCAGAGTCCGAAGAGCTCGTTTCCGCCGAGTTTCCTTCGTCAGCACTTCCTAAGATTATAAAGCTCGTAGAAAAGGCGCGCGAAGATGTCAAGGTCTGGGCGTCGATTCAGAGTCAGGTGATGCGTTACTGATTTGTCTACTTCAGGCCAATGTTAAGAGACTTAGTAAGGAGAGCGCCCCCGATATCGACGGCTGGATCTCTCAGGCCAAGCAGCTACGGGGTGACATTGAGCACTCCAAAAAACAATCTCAAGCTATTGTGACCCAAGCCCAAGATGGGCAACAGTTACAAGACCAAGTCAATGACGCTGCAAGCAAATTGCGTCTGCTTCAAGATGAAGTTGTCTTTAACGGTAACTTGGCGACTACCATGCAGCGCATACTTGCGGTGCGGACAACTCTGGATCGAATCCAAGAAGCCGTTTTAGGCAACGATCTCTTAGAGGCAGCAGGACTACTAGATCAGGGGGACGCGGAAATAGGCTCTCTACGAGAGTGCCAGGATTCTAGGGTAGCTGCACTGCTCAGGACAAGGATAGCAGCTCTTCGTCAAGACGTGGTATTAAATACAAGAAAATGTTTGGACGAGCTCGTCTACGTCAATGCTGCGATTTCAACAGTCACTATTAGGCAGCAGCTTGACGGTATGGCTTGCGTTCCTCTTTTGCAGTACTTACTGATTGATCCCGAGGCGCACACTCAGTCGATTTAAATACTGTAACACTTGCACTCTTGAAGCTTCAAGTCCTCGAGCCCAGCCTTCGTACGTTATGTCAGGACCTCAACAAATTCATCTTACTACCCCGCCTAGAGCGGCAAGCCGGAGGCCATTCTGGGGCTTTATACATCGAAGGCAATGAAATACGCGCTTCTCAAAGCTCGTCCGACGCCAGTCTTCGGACTCTTTTCTCGGATATATGTTCAATTATTGAATTCTTGCGCACGCGGCTACCTCGTACCGTTGTAGCTCCTCTGTCTGGAATGTTAATGCCGAATCTGATCTCTAGCGTGCTCTCGACCTGGCTTTCTTCAGCTGTACCAACGGACTTAAACGGCATGCAAGACTTTCAAGGCACAATAGAACTGGTTCTTCAATTCGCCGAGGATTTAAAGTCTTACCAATGGCCGGGCACAAGTGATCTCGTGACGTGGACCGAAGAAATCCCAAGAGTTTGGCTGGAGAAACGTCGCGAAACATCGCTTGACAGCATTCGAGAGCTGCTAACTAAAGGGCTCGGAAAGATTCATACAGTCGAACGTGTCGAGACGCAGACACTTTCCCGGGAAGACGACGTGTTAGCAGCCGGTGGTGGGAACGATGACTGGAACGCTGAATGGTCCGATGAGGAGGCCAAGGATTCGGCCAAGCCGTCAGCAGAGCGTGGTGGAGACAATGGCGAAGGCGAGAATATTAGTGCATGGGGATTAGATGACGATACCTACGATCAAAACATCAAAGAGGCTCCTACGCACGATGCTGCTGCGGATGACGCCGACGCATGGGGTTGGGGGGATGAAGCTGACATTGTAGATTCGTCGGAACCCTCGAAGCCTACGCCTAACGGCTCTACGAAAAGCAGAATCAACGGACATCCCGCTGCACCTCCACATGCTGAGCGAGAAGTCACTCTGAAAGAAACCTATAATATTACATCTCTCCCAAGCGGGGTTCTGGAAATCATAACGAAGATCAGGTCTGATGCTGAGACACTCGCGAAACCAGAGTGAGCCATTTTCGATTTCACCCCATCGCTTCAAAGCTAATATGAGAGTTAGGTACTCCAAATTGCCAATAGCCTCAGCAGCAGCAGGCCTGCCTTTACTCTCAGGTCTTGTGCTATCGATGTACAGATCAAGCGCTCCGACGTACTATACTCAAAATGTCAATGGCAGCATGTTCCTGTACAATGACAGCTTGTGGATGACCGAACGCCTTCAGAAAAATGCAGAGACTTACCGCAAACACGCAGGAAAGCCAAAGCTCGAAACTGATATTCAAGCACTCGAGGTTTTTGGTAAACGCGCTTATGGTAAAGAGATGGAATCGCAAAGGACCATCATTGGAGACCTTCTCGATGGCGCTCAAGGGTTCGCAAATTGCACAGAAACCCCGTTTGCCCAAGAATGTGACCTTGCGATCAGCTCTGTTGTAGACAGGCTCAGGCACATGCACAAGCAATGGAAGACTGTCCTGTCTCATTCTGCCTTACTGCAATCCCTTGGATCCCTCCTCTCCACGGTTGTCAACAAGATCATCGTCGATGTTTGCGATATGAGTGATATATCCGAACCCGAGTCTCAACGCCTGACAGCGTTTTGCAACCGCATCGCAACTCTCGAAGATTTATTTGCGCCGGAAACACCACAGGACATCACAACGGATGCGCAGCACGCGGTTCCACTGACTGCGGTGTATACGCCTAATTGGTTGAAATTTCAATATCTGTCTCAGATATTGGATAGCACGCTGGTAGATATCAAGTATCTCTGGACGGAGGGGGAACTGCGACTGGAGTTCTCGGCGGATGAGCTGGCGGATTTGATCCAAGCTTTATTTGCTGATTCCGAACACCGGAGACGGGCCATTGCTGAGATTCGACGGAGTTAAGGAGACCGGTAGCTTGCTATACCCTTTTATCGTTACATGCCAGTATGTAGTACCTTAGAACACCACTTGCAAGCCTAAAGTAGCCCCTATCCTACAATAAGCCAGCAATATATGACTTCGCCAAGAAAATTGGCATACATTTAACATGAATTCACTTTACGAATCGGCACTGTCCGAGAAGTGCACTTCTTTTCCCCTTCACAAACGTCCCGCATCCCAATAACCACCATATACACTACTCGCCTGATCACCACAACGGCCATCCCCCATCACAATCCCCCCTCATATATCCCGCAGAACGCATCCTCTCCCCCTTCCCTCAATGACTCAACGTCCCCCTCCCCTTCTGCTTCCTCCTCTTAATAACCATCCTCCCCGTCCGGCTCCTCAGCCTCGCTAAAAACCCATGCCGCCGCTTCCGCACCCTATGGCTCGGATCGTACGTCGCTCGCGGCCCGCATCGCACCTGTATCGACGCTAAGGATGGATGTGATGATATTTTGGGGAGGAGGTCGAGAATTGTGGCTAGGGGGTTTATAGTTGTGGATGGCGAGGTAGGAGCGAGAGTATGAGGGGGGAGGATGGCAGGACGGGTAAGGGCGTGGTAGGTGAAGGTCCTGCGGGAGAGGTGGGGTTAGTTGGGGGAATAGGAATGGGGGAGGGCATAGGAATTTGGGGGGTTACCGTCTGGAGAGGGTAGGTGGGGGGAAAAAGGGTTTGGGAGGATGAGAGAGCGGGCGCGATAGAGCGCGGATGGTACGGGGGTAGAGCATTATGTGCGATGAGGCGTAGATTGGTGTGTGAGAGCGTGGAGATTTGAGGTTGAGCAGAGGGAGCTTTGGCGCTAGAGAAATTATAAAGTTTTGAGCCGGGGTCATTTTGATCTTTGGGAAACTCCTGGCTTTGCAGGAAACTGAACGTTTCAGACTTACTGATCTTCGCCCAAAACCCAATTCCAAATGTCAGCCTTCCAACCGTACCCCCCTACAACCCATCACACCACCATCCCCCTTCCCCCCGCCCGCGCCCTCGCCCTCCTCACCGCCTACCTCACCGCCGCGACCACCAACTCCTCCCTCCACCCTAACGCCCTCCTTACCGAAACCGGCCCAATCGCCCAATCCTCAGGCTCAAACACTGGGCTCGTGCTGCACAATCTCAAGCGTGTAGAGGCGGGGCTGAGGGGTGAGCATTTAGCTGCTGATTTGACGTTCAAGGAATTTGGGGGAGAGGGGTTGCCGGATCTGATGATTGATACGCGGGGTGAAGGGGTTGGGACAGGGGGAAAGGAGGGGGGGGAGGAAGAGACGTGGCAAGATAAGGGGGATTTTGAACGGGAGCAGGATATTGTGCAGGGAGAGCTTGGACCGAGGGGAAATGGAGTTGAGGACGGGGAGGGGGCTGATGGGATGGTGCCGAGGGTGAAGGAGACTTTGACGAGTGGAGATAAGAAGGCAAGGAAGGAGAGGAAGAGGGGAAGGCGGAAGCAGTTGCAGAAGGAGGCGGAGGTGAAGAAGAGGAGGGAAAGGGTTAGGGAGGGGTGAATGGTTATTGTTACGATGGTTCCTACGAAAATTATGCCTGACGAGATACCAGCGAGGCAAGAGGAAGGATCGAAGCATCTCTAAGCGTTGGCGATGCCCAATACTAATCTACAATTCTCTATCTGAGGCCTTGGTCGGCTTCCCACCGTCCACTGACTTCGCGTCCACCTTCTCGCCGCCATACCATCCCAGGGCGCCTAGTCTCTCCGGCAATATAGGGTGCGAGAAGTGATAGCTCGCGTACAGCCAGTCAGCGTCCATGGTGCTCA
>JAABUW010001657.1_pt1 | contig 36313 bp, 32 predicted proteins | sample 5560081 | NCBI WGS metagenome assembly JAABUW01 (sample SAMN10711882, study PRJNA513363) | rock metagenome | isolation source: Antarctica rocks | place: Antarctica: Victoria Land, Knobhead sud | reverse complement strand
CCGTCCATAATCAACCTCGACCGGCAGCCGCCCCGTCGTCAAGCCACCCCGAGCAGCCGGATCAACCCAAGGCTGATGACGCCCAGCAGCAAGAGCGAGAGCGTGACCGCAGCCGTGACCCGTGCGCCCGCGCCTGCCACCACGCGCACGTCCACGCCCAGGCCCAGCCCCGCCATGGAGATGGTCGTGAGCATGGTCGTCAGCCATGCCAGGGTGGGCAGCAGCGCCGCCGGCAACAGGCCCAGGGAGCGGGCCACTGCGACCAGCAGGAAGCCGACGATGAACCAGGGCACGAGTTGGTGGACCGGCACGCGCGTGGAGCCGGGCCGCATGCCGGCGGTCCCACCCGGCGCGTCCGCAGCGGCCCCCTCTCGCAAGCGGCCTGCGAACAGCGACAGGATGAGCACGACCGGCCCGAGCATAAGCACCCGGACCAGCTTGACGATCGTGCCCACCTGGTTGGCCAGCGCCCCGATGGGCAGGGTCGCGGCCAGGACCTGCGGCACAGCATAGACGGTCAGTCCAGCCAGAACGCCGTACTGCGTCAGCGACAAGGCCAGCAGCGGAACCAGCAAGGGCAGCCCAAGGACGACCACGACGCCCAGCACCGCGGTGAACGCGATGGAGGATGCGATGTCGTCCCCGTCGGCGCCGATGACTGGAGCCACCGCCGCAATGGCGGAGTTGCCGCAGATGGAATTGCCGCACGCGACCAGGATCGCCATCCGGCGCGGCAGCCCCAACACCCGGCTGATCCCGTAACTCGACAGGATCGCAAGAACAACGATCACTGCGATCCCGACCAGCATCGCAGGGCCGATCGCCAGCACCGTGCGGACGCTGACTGCGGCGCCGAGCAGCACGACCGCGATCTCCAGCAGCATCTTCGCGCTGAACTTGATGCCCGGCGACCACAGCGCCCCGGGCGTCCACACGCTGCGTATCGCGACACCCAGGACAATTGCGAGCACCAGCGCCTCGAGATAGGCCTCACCGACAAGGCGCTGCTCGATCCCCTGGACGAACGTTGCGAGCAGCGTGACCCCCACGCAAAGCAGGACGCCCGGGATGAAGCTGGAGGCATAGGTTTTCACAGGCAATGAACTGCTCTTCCCGAACGGGGCCGATGGGGCGGGGGTGGAGACGCCACGCTTCTCAAGCCGGGGCAGGCGCGCGGCTACGACCCTTTGGTCGCGGCCAGGCAGGCGACGATGGCCGGAACGCCGTCTCGGCCGCTCCCATCGTCATTGCGCCTTCACCTCAATCGTCGGATCTATCCGAAGGGACAGGCCGACGCCGATCAGCAGCAGGACCACCGAGGTCACGAACGGCACCTGCCAACTGCCGGTCATTTGCAGCAGAGCGCCAAACACAATGGGCGACAGCACGCCGGCGACGCCGAACCCGGTGTTCATCAGCCCGCCCGCGATGCCGGCATAGGACGGCGCGATGTCCATCGGCAGCGCCCAAAGCACGGCATTGGTCAGCTCCAGGAAGAAGAAGGCCAGGCTGAGGCAGACCGAAACTACAATGAGGTTGTGCACGAACAGGCACGGCAGCAGCAGCAGGAACGACCCCAGCAGCCCCACTACAAGGTTGAACCGCCGCGCAATCCGGAGATTGCCGGTGCGCTTCAGGATGGTGTCCGACAGCACGCCGCCCACCGTGTCGCCGACGACGCCCGCGAACAGGATGGCGGAGGAGAACCAGACGAACTTTCCCAGCGGAAGATGCCACTCGTTCGCCAGGAAAGACGGCAGCCAAGTGAGGTAGACCCACAATGTCCAACCGTAGCAGAAGTCGACCAACGTCACCGGCAGGATGCGCCGGACAAGCTGCGCCCAGGGGATGACCCGGCCGGCGGCTGCGGCAACCGGCGGCAACTCGGCCAACTCGCTCGGCAACATGCCAGGGTGGGCGTGCGGGTTGTTGCGGAACGAGAACACCCACCACATCACCCAGACGAAGCTGACTGCGCCGAGCACATAGAACGGCATCCGCCAGCCGTAGCTGACAATCATGTAGCCGACGAGCGGGGGCGCGATGGCATTGCCCAGACGGGCGAAGGAGTGGGTGATTCCCTGCGCAAAGGCACGCTTGTGCGGCGGCAGCCAGATCGCCATCGCTTTCGTGGCAGTCGGGAACGTCGCGCCCTCCCCCAGCCCGAGCAACAGCCGCGCGATGAACAGCGTCACGACGCCGACCGACAACCCGGTCATCACGGTCGCCATGGCCCACAATAGTCCTGCAGAGAACAGCACCCAGCGCGGCCCGTAGCGGTCCCCCAGCCAGCCGCCGAGCGGCTGCAAGAACCCATAGGGAATGGCGAAGGCGGAGAACACCAGCCCCAACTCGATTGGCGATAGGCCCAGTTCCTTCTGCACGAACGGCGCCGCCGTTGCGAGGTTCACCCGGTCTATGTAGGTGATCATGTACATGACGCAGAGGGTGCCGAGCATGATCCCCTGCGGCGACAGGATGCGTGCTGCAAGGCTCCGCCGGGCCGCCGGATACCCGGCCGCAGCTGTAACTTCGCTCATTGTGTCCTCCCGTGCCGGCCGTTTTCGGCCTTCTCGCCATTAGTTAGTCGGCCCTAGCGCGACGGCGGCGCATGGACGCCGGCGCGGGCCAGCGCCGCCCCCAACTCGTTGGGCGTGTCCACCACCTCGACGCCGGCGGCCTCCAGGGCGCGGCGCTTGGACGGGTAGCTGCCGCGGTCGCCGAGCACGATGGCGCCGGCATGCCCCATCCGCTTGCCTGGCGGCGCCGCGGCGCCGGCGATGAAGGACACGACGGGCTTCTTCATACCCCTGGCATACTCGGCCGCCTCCTCCTCCATGGCGCCGCCGATCTCACCGATCAGCACCACGGCCGCCGTCCCGGGGTCCGTATCGAGCGCCTCCAGCGCATCGCCGGTCGTGGTGCCGAGCATCGGGTCCCCGCCGATGCCGATGAACGCCGATTGGCCATAGCCGGACCGCACCAGGTTCAGGCAGACCAGGGTGCCGAGGCTGCCGCTGCGGGACAGCACGCCGATGCTGCCGGGCCGAAAGACGTTGCCGTTGAAGCCCGGCATGATGCCGACGAACGCCTCGCCGGGCGTCACCAGGCCGGCGGTGTTCGGCCCGACAATCCGTGTCCCGCAACGCTTGGCGGCGTCATGGAGGCGCATCACGTCGGAGGCCGGGATGTGCTCGGTCAGCACCACCACCACCTTGGCCCCGGCCTCGCACGCGCCGGTGACGGCGGCCAGCGCGCCGGCCGGCGGCACGAACAGGACGGCGTAGTCGAAGCCGGCCTCCCGCGCTGCCTCCGCGGCGGTGGCATAGACTGGCACGCCGCAATGCTCCGTGCCGCCCTTCGCCGGGCTGACGCCGGCGACGATGCGGGTGCCGCATTCCTGCATCCGCTCGGTCCAGAATGTGCCTTGCCGTCCCGTTATGCCCTGCACCAGCACGCGGTCGCCTGCCCGGACGATCATCCCGCCGCCTCCACCGCGGCCCGGACCGCGTCTTCCATGATGTCGTAGGGGCGCAGGCCCAGCCGCCCCTGCACGAGCGCCACGGCCTCGTCCTCGCCGGTGCCGTGAATTGAGAAGAAGACCGGGATGTCCGGCTTCAGCGCCTCCCAGGCCCGCACCACGCCTTCGGCCATCACGTCCGTGCGGGCATAGGCGCCGCAGAAGTTCACGATCAAGCTGCGCACGCCGGGGTTGGCCAGCACGAGCGCCAGCGCCGGCTCGGCTTTGGTATAGGCATCACCGCCGATTTCCAGGAAGTTGGCCGGGCGCCCGCCCTGGCTGTGGATCACGTCCATGGTCGTCATGGTCAGGCCCGCGCCGTTGGCGAGCACGCCGACGTTGCCGTCGAGCTGGATGAACTTCAGGCCGAGCGCCCGGCCCCGCTGCTCCAGCTCGGTGGCGGCGTCCTCGCTGCCGCGCCGGGCCAACTCGGGCTGGCGATACAGCGCGGCGTCGTCCACCACGAGCTTGCAATCGAGCGCCACCAGGCTGCCATCCCGCAGCAGGGCCAGCGGATTGACTTCCAGCAGCTCCGCGTCCGTCTCGGTGAAGGCGCGATACATCCGGGCCAGGATGGCGGCGACCGGAGCGGTCGCCGCGCCCAGTCCGAGGCCGTCCAGCATGGCTTGCGCCTCCGCTTCGCCGAAGCCGGCCGACACCGCCACCACGCGGCGGCGCATGGAGTCCGGCCGTTCCGCGGCGATCTCCTCGATGTCCATGCCGCCCTCGGTCGAGAACAGCACAAGCGGGGAGCGGCTCGCCGCGTCCTGCAGCACCGCGGCATAGAACTCGCGCGCGATGGCCGCACGCTGCTCCACCAGCACGGTGGAAACGCGGTGCTCGCCGATGCTCATGCCCAGTATGGCCTGCGCCGCCGCGGCCGCCTGGTCCGGCGTGTCCGCCATCTTGATCCCGCCCGACTTGCCCCGCTTGCCGGCCGGCACCTGCGCCTTTACCGCCACGGCGCCCAGCCGGGCCGCCGCCGCCGCGGCCTCCTCCGGCGTAGCGCAGGCGCAGCCTGCAGGGATGGGGATGCCGCGGGGGGCCAAAGCCAGCTCCTTGGCGACGTGCTCCAGGACGTTCACCGCGCCGCCCCTACTGGCCGTGACGCGCCCAGTAGGCGCCGAACAGCTCCTCCTCCTCCGGCTTGTCGGGCGGGATCGTCGTCACGAGGTGGGTGATGTTAAGGAAATGGCGGTAGCTGAGGTTCTCCGAAATGCTGTTGCCGCCCCAGGTGCCGCAGCCCATGCTCAGCGTGAACTCCAGCCCGTTGTCGAAGCTGCCGCCGTTGCCGAAGGTGTGGGCCTGGTTCACCAGCACGCGCACCACGTCCACCTCATCGGCGATCAGCCGCGGCCGGTCCGCGTCCGTCGTGTGTATGCCGCAGGAGTGCCCGGCGCCCTGGTAGTCCAGAATCTCCGACACGCGACGCACGGCCGCCGCGAAGTCTGGCGCCCGATAGACCGTGAGCACCAGCGATAGCTTTTCGCCGGAAAAGGGGTAGGCCTGGCCGACCCCGTCCTCCTCGACCATGAAGAACCGCGCGCCCGGCGCCGTAATGCCGAACGCCTCGGCAAGCACCGGGGCGTCCTTGGCGATCAGGTGGCGCGACAGCTTGCCGCCGACCCAGAGCTTGCCCTGGATGACGGATTTCTGCGCCGCGTCGGCCATCACACCGCCGACGCGGGCGAACTCGGCCATCATGCGGTCGTACACCGCGTCCACGACGACCACGGCGTTCTCGGACGAGCACGAGGTCGCGTTGTCGAACACCTTTGAGGCGCAGATCAGCTCCGCCGCGCGGGCCAGGTCGGCCGTCTCGTCCACGATGACGGGGACGTTGCCGGCGCCGACCCCAAGGGCGGGCGTGCCGCTGCTGTAGGCCCGCCGGACGTTGTCCTGCGAGCCTGTGACGACCACGAGGTCAACCTGCTCCATCAGCGCCTGGGTCATCGCCTTATTCACGCCGGCCGGCAGCACCTGCACCAGGTCCTCCGGCAAGCCGATCCGCGCCAGCTCGGCCCGCATGTAGCCGACAGTGCGGGAAGTGGTGCTCCAGCCTGCGGGGGACGGGGCGATGATGATGGCGTTGCGGCCCTTGATGGCCATCATGCTCTTGTTGACCGGCGTCGCGCCGGGGTTGGTCGAGGGAGTGACGGCCCCGACCACGCCGACGGGCTTGGCGATCTTCACCAGGCCGCGCGCCGGGTCATCCTCGATGACGCCGACCGACTTGGCGCGCAGCAGGTCGCGCAGGGTGCCGAAGGTCTTGCGCTGCTTTTTGATGATCTTGTCGGCGACGTTGCCAAGCCCGGTATCGGCGACCGCCAGCTCGGCCAGTTCCTTCGCGTGCGCCGGCTGGTAAAGGGACCAGGCCAGCCCGGTCACCGCCTCGTCCACCCGCTCCTGGGTGGCATGGGCGAAGGCGCGTTGCGCGATCCGGGCACTGTGCACGAGCTGGGCAACAATGGCGCCCTCATCAGCGACGCCCGTCCTGTCGATCTGGGTGACGATGTTCATGGCTTAATCCCTCCCTTGGGGTTTGCATTCTACTTTCTGGTTCGAGCCGTCGTTCAGTGCGGCGGCGCATACAGGCTGGCGAGCGCGGCCGAGACCAGCCGGGCGTCAGGCGGATCGGAGCGCGAGTTGAGCATGATCGGAACCTTGGCGCCGAGGACGACCCCGGCCGCGACCGCGCCCTGGAAGAACACCATCGCCTTGAACAGGGCGTTGCCGGTCTCGATGTTCGGCATCACCAGGATGTCGGCCTGCCCGGCGACGTTGCCGCTGGTGCCCTTCAGGCGCGCAGCATCGGCCGAGATCGCGCTGTCCAGCGCCAAGGGGCCGTCCAATTCGGCTTGGTTGCGCAGCACCGCCCGCAACTCGTCCACGACCTGCCCGGCACGTCCGGAGGATGGCATGCTCGCCGTGACCTCCTCCGTCCCGGAGATCATGGCGATCCGGGGACATGCCTCGCCCAGCAAGCGCGCCAGGTCCGCCGCGTTCAGCACGATGTCGCAAAGCGTGCGGTGGTCCGGCGCCACGTTCACCGCCGCGTCCGTGATCAGCAGCGGTTTGAAGCGCGCGTCGAACGTCATGTGGAAGACGTGCGTCAGCCGGCGGCCGGTACGGAGGCCATGCGTCTTGTCCAGCACGGCGCGCAGCAGCACGTCGGTATGCAGATGGCCTTTCATCAACGCCGCCGCCTCGCCTGCGCGCACCAGGGAGACCGACGTTGCTGCTGCCTCGTCATCGTCAGCGGCGGGCACGAGGCGGATGGCGGAGATGTCCCAGCCCACAACGGCAGCCAGGTCGTGGACGGTTTCTGGGCGCCCTACGAGGATCGGCGTGATCAGGCCGGCGTCGTGGGCACGGCGCGCGCCCTCAAGGGCTGTAATTCCGCCTGCGCCGACCAGGACCGTGGAAAGCGGGCGGGGACGCCGGGCCGCCAGCACGATCCCCGTGGCGCCGAGCATCATCGAAACCCTGCTTACGCGCCCAGCCAAACAGCGGGACAGGCTATATGAGACACGACCGAGCATTCCGGTCCGAAACAAGCCTCAATGCCGGCGGCAGCAATCTTCCCTACGAACGCTTTGCTGAACATCGCCTGGGTCATCGCGGTTGCTCCGTTTATGGTGGTGGGCGGGCCAGCTTGAGCAGCTAGCCGAACTCGAAACTTGCGCTCAATTGCCCAGCCGCTGCGATCAGCTTGTCGCGCAGGCCCAGCGCCTGCTCCTCGGATAGGCGGGCGGAGGGTGCCTGGACCGCAATGCCGGCGCGTATCTGGCCCGCGCTGTTGAAGATCGGGGCCGCGACGCAGATGACGCCCAGGATATACTCCTCGGCATCTACCGAAAGGCCGCGCTCACGGATGGCCGCAAGCTCCGCTTGCAGGGCAGGCCCCTCGGTCAGCGTCGCCGCGGTCATCGGGCGCAGGTCCAGGCCCGCCAGCAGCTCGCGCCGTTGGCGGGCCGGCAGGAAGGCCAGGAACAGCTTGCCGATCGCGGTGCAGTGCAGCGGCACGCGGGACCCGATGCCGAACTGCAAGCGGAGCGGCCAATGCTTCGCCTCCACCCGGTCCAGGTAAACGATCTCGCTCGCGTCGAGCGTGCCGATGTTGCACGTTTCCCCGACGCTCCGGACAAGGCCGTCCAGGATCATGCGGCGCGGCGCGTACTGCACCGAGGCGCGCAGGATGTCGAAGGCGAGGTCGGTCAGGCGAGGCCCGACCGTGACCCGCTTGGAGCCGAACTGGCGGCGCACCAGGCCCTGCCGCTCGAACCCTTCCAACATGCGGTATGCGGTCGGCTTGGGGATGCCCAGCATCTCCGCGATCTCGCGGGATGCGAGCGGCGTCCCGCTCCGCACAATGGCTTCAAGCATCGCGAACGAGCGCTGGAACACGCCTGTGCCCTGTTCAGGCGCCTCGGTCCACGCAGCCTCTGCAGGCCCTTCAAGGAGGGCCGGATCAGCCGTCCGGGGTGCAATCGCTTTCTTTGCCATCCGCATCATTTGCAGCCAGCCCGCGAACCGTGTCAACGTCAGTTCTCAATCCGTCACACCGAAACGCTCGCATTATGGGATTTGGAACGCAGCACGGTCCGGCTGCGCGTCGTGCTCCAGGATCGCGGCCAAGCCGTCCGCGCCGGCGCGGAGCGTGGGCAGGAAGGCCCGCAACCCATCCGGCCCATGCCGCGCGCCGGGCGCGTGCATGCCCAGCGCACCCAGGAAGACGCCCCGTCCCGACCGGATCGGCACCGCCACGGCGATCATCCCTTGGATGAACTCCTCCCGGTCGGTGGCGAACCCGTCCGCTGCGGCCTGTTGCAGGTCGCGGCGCAGCCCATCCCGCCCGACAATCGTGTTCGCCGTGCAGGGCGGCATCGGCAGGTGCTCAAGCAGCAGCTCGCGCTCGCGCGTCGGCAGGTTGGCAAGGTAGAGCTTGCCGCCGGCCGTGCAGTGCAGCGGCACCTCGGACCCGGCCTGCAGCCGGATGGAAAGCGGCCAGTTCGCCTCGACGCGGTCGAAGTAGGTCGGCGTCGCGCGGGGGAACATGATGAGGTTGCAGGTTTCCCCAACCTGCTCCACCACGCCCCGCAGCACCGGGTGCCAGATCGGCTGCAGGCTCGACATGCTGCCGATGCGGAGCACGGCGCGCGCCAGCCGCGAGCCGAAGATGACCCGGCGGCTGCGTGGATGCCGTGCCAGGACGCCGCTGCGTTCCAATCCGGCGACGATCCGGTGCGCCTGCGGGCGCGACACGCCCAATGCTTCTGCGATCTCAACCACGGTAAGCGAGCGCCGGGCCGAGGCCAGCACCTCGATCAGGTCCAGTACGCGGTTGGCGGAGGGCCGCTCCACCGGAGGCTGCTCAGCGATGGATTGTCTCATGGATTGCATCAGATTACCACCATGAATCGATAATCTGCCATTGCCGCCATTGCGGCAAGCAGCTTCGCGCCGCTACGCTTCATGGGCTTCGCCTGCTGCCAAGCTCAGCGGGATCACAACGAACCAACGTGCCACGGTGAAAAGCCGGGCTTCAAGGGGAGGAACAGGTATGTCAGCACCTGCGGCGGACGAGGTGGCCGGAAGCGGCCATTCGATCAACAGGATCGCCTTCGCGAGCATGATCGGCGCGACCATCGAGTGGTACGACTTCTTCCTCTACGGCGTGGTCGCGGCGCTGGTGTTCAATAAGCTGTTCTTCCCATCCTATGACCCGCTCGTCGGCACTTTGCTGTCCTATACGACCTTCGCAGTGGGCTTCGTCGCGCGGCCCATCGGCGGCATCATCTTCGGCCACTTCGGCGACCGGGTGGGACGCAAGACCATCCTGGTGCTGACGCTGCTCATCATGGGCGTGGCCACCACGGCCATCGGCCTGCTGCCCTCCTACGAGACCATCGGCGTCGCCGCGCCGATCATCCTGCTGCTGCTGCGGGTGCTGCAGGGCATCGGCATCGGCGGCGAGTGGGGCGGCGCCGTGCTGATGTCGGTCGAGCACGCGCCCGCCGGGCGCAAGGGGTTCTACGGCAGCTACCCGCAGATCGGGGTGCCAGCCGGGCTGATGCTGGCGTCCGGCGTCGTCGCGCTGCTGTCCCTGCTCGACAACGACGCCTTCCTGCTGTGGGGCTGGCGCGCGGCCTTCCTGCTGAGCGCCGCCCTGGTCGCAGTGGGTCTGGTGATCCGGCTCAAGCTGCTGGAAACGCCCGACTTTGAGGCGGTGAAGCAGGGCGGCACCTCCCGCGCGCCGTTCCTGGAGGCACTGCGCTCCCACCCGAGGAGCCTTCTGCTCGGCTGCGGCGCGCGCTATGTCGAGGGCGCGTGCTTCAACACGTGGGGGGTGTTCATCATCTCCTATGCGACGACGCAGCTCCACCTTACGCGCGGCATGGCCTTGGGCGGGGTGATCCTCGCGTCCGGCCTGATGATCCCGTTCGTCCTGATCTTCGGAGCGTTGTCGGACCGGATCGGCAAGCACAAGCTCTATTGCTGGGGAGCCGCCGCGATCGGTGCGCTTGCCTTCCCGTCCTTCTGGCTGATGGACTACGCCGGCGCCGACCACCCGATGCTGGTCTGGCTGGCGATCATCCTGCCGCTGACCTTCGCCTACCCGGCGGTCTATGGCCCGCAGGCCGCGCTGTTCTCCAGCCTGTTCCCGCCGCGGGTGCGCTACACCGGCATCTCGTTCTGCTACCAGTTCTCGGGTGTGTTCGCGAGCGGGCTGACGCCGCTAATCGCGACGTACCTGCTGAGCTACGGCGGCGGCAAGCCCTGGTACATCTGCGGCTACGTCGTGCTGACGGCAATCGTCAGCTTCGTCTCGGTGCTGGCGATGCCGCGGCCGCAGCCGGACGCGCCGGCCTTCGCCGCGGCCAGGGCGGTCGCGCCATGAACGGCAGCGTCGATGGCGCGGAGTTCGACTACGTCATCATCGGCGCCGGGTCGGCCGGGTGCGTGCTCGCCAACCGCCTATCCGCCGACCCGTCCCGCCGGGTGCTGCTGATCGAGGCCGGGCCGCCGGACAGCTACATTTGGATCCACATCCCGGTCGGCTACTTCAAGACCATGCACAACCCCCGCACCGACTGGTGCATGACGACCGAACCTGACCCGGGCCTGAACGGGCGGCAGCTCCAATGGCCGCGCGGGCGGGTGCTGGGCGGCTCAAGCTCGATCAACGGCCTGCTCTACATCCGCGGCCAGCCGGAGGACTACGACCAGTGGCGCCAGCTCGGCTGCACCGGCTGGTCCTATGACGACGTGCTTCCCTTTTTCCGCCGGTCCGAGGACCAGGAGCGGGGGGAGAGCGAATTCCACGGCGCCGGCGGCCCGCTCGCGGTGTCCAACATGCGGGTCCATCGTGACGTGTGCGACGCCTACATCGCCGCCGCGGAGGAGATCGGCATCCCGCGCAACGACGACTTCAACGGCGCGACGCAGGAGGGCGCGGGATACTTCCAGCTTACCGCGCGCAACGGGCGGCGCTGCAGCGCCGCCGTCGGCTACCTTAACCCGGCGAAGCGGCGGCCCAACCTGCGGATCGTCACCGGGGCGCTGGTGCACCGCGTCCTGATCGAGGACGGCCGCGCCACCGGCGTGGAGCTGTCGGCGGAGGGAGCGACCCAGCGCGTGCGCGCCACTGGCGAGGTGCTGCTGAGCGCGGGCGCCATCAACTCGCCGCACCTGCTGGAGCTTTCGGGCATCGGCCGCGGCGAGGTGCTGCAGGACATCGGCGTGCCTGTCGTGCGGGAGCTGCCCGGCGTGGGGGAGAACCTGCAGGATCACCTGCAAGCCCGCTCGGTCTATAAGTGCAACCGCCCGACCCTGAACGACGAGGTGAACCACCCGGTCCGCAAGGTGATGATCGGCCTCGAATACATGCTGCGGCGGCGCGGGCCGATGTCCATGGGCGCCAGCCAGGTGTGCATCTTCGCCCGCACCCACCCGTCCAAGGCGACGCCTGACGTGCAGTTCCACATCCAGCCGCTGAGCGCCGACAAGCCGGGCGACGGGCTGCACCGCTACTCCGCCTTCACGGCATCGGTCTGCCAGTTGCGGCCGGAAAGCCGCGGCCGCCTGGTTCCGCGCTCGTCAGATCCGCGGGCAACCGTGGCGATCCACGCCAACTACCTGGCGACGCTGACGGACCAGCACGCCATCGTGGATGGCATGAGGCTCGCCCGCCGTCTTGCCGCGACCCGCGCGCTCAGCCCGTTCATCGTGGAGGAGCTGTTGCCTGGCCCCCCGGTGCAGACGGACGGGGAAATGCTGGAGAACGCCCGCAACACCGCGACGACGATCTATCACCCGGTCGGCACCTGCAAGATGGGGACCGACCCGGGGGCGGTGGTGGATGCGCGGCTGCGGGTGCACGGCGTCCGCGGGCTGCGCGTGGTGGACGCCTCGATCATGCCGACGCTCGTGTCGGGCAACACCAACGCACCGGCGATCATGATCGGCGAGAAAGCCGCATCCATGATCCTGGAGGACACGCGCGCCAAGGCGATGGCGCACTGACCGCAATGGAAGGCAGACCGATGCAGGACGAGACCCGGGTGTTCCAGGCACGGCGCATTATCACGATGAACCCCTCGGTCCCCGTCGCGACCCACGTCGCCGTGCGCGGCGGCCGGGTGCTCGGGGTCGGCACGGCGGAGCAAATGGCCGCGTTCGGCCCGGCCATCACGGACGACCGGTTTGCGGCGAAGGTGATCCTGCCGGGCTTCGTGGAGGGGCACAGCCACCTGTTTGAGGGCCTGACCTGGCAGGACCCCTATTTCGGCTTCTTCGACCGCCGTGGCCCCGACGGCCGCATCTGGCCCGGGCTGAAAAGCATCGAGGAGGTGGTCGCGCGCCTGCAGGACATCGAGCGCGCGATGGGGGATGCCGACAGCCCGCTGACCGCCTGGGGCTTCGACCCGATCTACTTCGGTGGCCGGCGCATGAACCGCGAGGACCTCGACCAGGTGTCCACGCAGCGTCCGGTGGCCATCACGCACGCATCCGGCCACATCATGAACGTGAACGGCGCCGTGCTGGACCGTGCCGGGCTGACGGGGGACACCGACCTTGACGGGCTGGCGCGCGGTCCGGACGGGCAGCCCAGCGGCGAGCTGCTGGGGCCGGAGGTGATGGGCCGGGTGCGCCGGGTGATCGGCGGCGGCTCGATGGAGCGTGCGATCGACGCGCCGTCGCTGCGCCGCTTCGGGGAGATCGCACGGATGGCCGGCGTCACCACTGCCGCCGACCTGCTGAACGAGCTGACGCCGGCGACGGTCGGCATCTACGAGGCGGTCACGCAAGAGGGCGGGTTCCCGCTGCGGATCGTCCCTGCCCTGGCCGCCCGCGCCTACAGCGTGCCGGACGGGATCGCCCGCTGGCGGGAGCTGGCTGGTCATAACAACGCCAAGCTGCACTTCGGGCTGGTGAAGCTGGTGGTGGACGGCTCCATCCAGGGCTTCACGGCGCGGCTGCGCTGGCCCGGCTACCACAACGGCGCCCCGAACGGCATGTGGTACCTGGCGCCGGCCGAGCTTGCGGCGGTCGTGCTCGACTATCACCGCGCCGGCGCGCACCTGCACATCCACACCAACGGGGACGAAGCGACCGAGGTGGCGGTCGAGATGATCGGCCGTGCCTTGCAGGAGGCGCCCCGCGGCGACCACCGGCATACGCTGCAGCACTGCCAGATGCCGGACGAGGCGCTGTTCCGCCGCATGAAGGCGCTGGGCATCTGCTGCAACATCTTCGCCAATCACATCTTCTATTGGGGCGACGCCCATCTGGCCCTGACCATGGGGCCGACCCGTGCGGCCCGCATGGATGCATGCGGCACCGCACTGCGCCTCGGCGTGCCGTTCGCCATCCACTCGGACGCGCCGGTCACGCCGTTGGGACCCTTGTTCACCGCCTGGTGCGCCGTGAACCGCCGTACCGCGTCCGGCGTCGTGCTGGGCGAGCATGAACGCATCCCGGTCGCTGACGCGTTGCGGGCCATCACCCTGGGCGCCGCCTATACGATGCGGATGGACCACCTGGTGGGCAGCATCGACGTCGGCAAGTTCGCCGACTTCGCGGTGCTCGACGACGACCCGCTGGAGGTGCCGCCCGAGACGCTGAAGGACGTGGGCGTGCACGCGACCGTCCTGGGCGGCGTTCCGTTCGAAGGGCCGGCGTGATCCCGGTCACGATCGTCGGCGGCTTCCTGGGCGCCGGCAAGACGACGCTCGTCAACCACCTGCTGCACACCGCCACCCGGCGCTATGCCGTCCTGGTCAACGACTTTGGCGCGGTGGACGTGGATGCGGCGCTGGTGCGGGACCGGGACGGCGGGGTGCTGTCCCTCGCCAATGGCTGCGTATGCTGTAGCATCGGCCCGGACCTCGGCGATGCGCTGGACCGCCTGGCCCGGCGCGATCCCGCGCCCGAGCACATCCTGGTGGAGGCGAGCGGCGTGTCCGATCCCTGGCGCATCGCCCAACTGGTGAAGCTGGAGCCGTCCGTGGCGCTGGACGCCGTGCTGGTGCTGGTGGACGCCGCCGCCTTCCCCGGTCAGCTCGCGGACAGGTACCTGACTGACACGCTGGAACGGCAGCTTGCCCGGGCGGACCTGATCGTGCTGAACAAGTGCGACGCCGCCGCGCCGGATGCGGCAGAGGCCGCGATCCGGCGTCTGCGCCCGGACGCGCGCATGGTCCGTGTGGCGAACGCCGAGCTGCCCGAGGCGCTGCTGGCCGGCCCGGCAGGGCCCGATGCGCCCACCAGCCGCTTTGCCGCCGAAGCTCCGGCGCACCCGTTCCGCAGTTGGGTTTGGCGTGACCCGGCGCCCTTCGACGGCCTGCAGCTCGCCCGGATGCTGGACGGGCTGCCGCCAGCGGTGCTGCGGGTCAAGGGCTTCTGCCGGGTCGGGCCGGACGGCGGCCAGCACCTGCTGCAACTGGCCGGGCGGCGCTGGAGCCTTCGGCCCGCCGCGGGCCAGGACGACGCGCTCGTTGTGATCGGCACGACGGACATGCCATCGTCGGCAGGGCTGGACGCGCTGTTCCGCGCCGCCCTGCTCGCTGCGGCATGCGTTGCTGGCCCATGACTTGCGTAGCTGGACCGGACCCAACAGGCTCCATGGAGAATTGACGATGCTGGACAGACGCTCCCTGCTGCTCGCCGGATCGGCCTTGGCGGCGGTGGCCCTGGAGGCCGGCCAGCCCGCCGCCGCCGCGGCCAGCAACACGCTGGTCCTGGGGCTGGGACAGGAGCCGCGGCACTTCAACGGCGCCATCCAGTCCGGGACCGCCACCGCCGTTCCCTGCACGCAGATCTTCGCCAGCCCGTTGCGCTTCGACGCCGACTGGAACCCGCAGCCCTATTTGGCCAGAAGCTGGGCCGTCGCCCCCGACGCGCTCAGCGTAACGCTCAACCTGGTCGAGACGGCCGTGTTCCATGACGGGCACCCCGTCACGTCCGAGGATGTCGCCTTCACCATCGGCATCATCAAGGCCCGTCACCCCTTCACCACCATGCTGGCCCCGGTGGACACGGTCGAGACGCCGGACCCGCATACGGTGGTGATCCGCCTGAAGCACCCGCACCCAGCGCTGCTGCTGGCCATGTCCCCGGCGCTGATGCCGATCCTGCCGAAGCACGTCTACGGCGACGGCCAGGATATCCTGACCCATCCCGCCAACCTGAAGCCGGTCGGCTGCGGCCCATTCCGCTTCGCCGAGTACAACCGCGGCCAGTTCATCCGGCTGGAGCGGTTCGACAAGTTCTTCATCCCCAACGCCCCCGCGCTGGACGCCCTGGTGATCCGCATCGTTACCGACCCCACCGTCATGGTGCTGGCGCTGGAGCGGGGTGAGGTCCACATGGCGCCGCTGCTGGCCGGTGTCCGCAACATCGACCGCGCCCAGAAGATCGCCACCCTGACCGTGACGGCGCAGGGCTATGCCGGCATCGGCCCGCTGACGTGGCTTGCGTTCAACTGCATGAAGAAGCCGCTCGACGACATGCGGGTGCGGCAGGCCATCGCCTATGCCGTGGACCGCAAGCAGGTGACGCGGGTGCTGATGTCCGGCAAGGCTGCGGAGGCGATGACGCCCATCGTCCCGACCTCCCCGTTCTACAACAAGGACGTGCAGGCCTACGCGCCCGACCTCGACCGCGCCAACGCGCTGCTGGACCAGGCCGGCCACCCGCGCGGGGCGGACGGCGCACGGTTCCCGCTGGTCATTGACTACGATCCCGGCGACCCCGAGCAGGGGCGCAACATCGCCGAGTTCCTGCGCCCCGCGCTGCGCAAGATCGGCATCGCGGCGGAGGTGCGCGCGGTGCCGGATTTCCCGACCTGGGCGGAACGCGTCGCCAACTACGACTACGACCTAACCGTGGATTCAGTGTTCAACTGGGGCGACCCGGTGATCGGCGTGGCCCGCACCTACCTCAGCAGCAACATCCGCAAGGGCGTGGTCTGGGCCAACATGCAGGGCTACCGCAACGCGCGGGTAGACGAGCTGCTTGAGCAGGCCGCCGCCGAGCCTGACCCGGCGCGGCGCCGCACCCTGTATGCCGAGTTCCAGCGGATCGTGGTGGACGAGGCGCCGGTCCACTTCCTGAACGTCGTCCCCTACTACACCGCCGCGCACAAGGGGCTGGCGGAGCTGCCGCTGTCCATCTGGGGCGCGCTGTCGCCGCTCGACCAACTGCGCTGGGCGACCCCGCCGACGTGACGCCGCTGCTCCGGGCCGGGATGCGCGTGCTCAACGCCGCGCTGCTGCTGCTGGCGGTGGTGGTGCTGAACTTCATGCTGGTCCACCTGGCGCCGGGCGACCCGGCCCTGGTGATCGCCGGCGAGATGGGAGGCGCCTCGCCGGAGGTGCTCGCCACCATCCGCACGGCGTACGGCCTCGACCAGCCGATTCTCGTGCAGCTTGGGCGCTACGTGTTCCGTGCGGCGCAGGGCGACCTCGGCTTCTCGTTCTACTTCAACCAGCCGGTGTCACAGTTGATCCTGCAGCGCCTGCCGGCCACGGCCCTGCTTATGGCGTCCGCCCTGCTGTTCGCCTCGGTAGCCGGGACCATGCTGGGCGTGGCCGCCGCGCGCCGGCCCAAGGGCGCGACGAACCTGGCCGTCACGCTTCTCGCGGTTGCCGGCTATGCCATGCCGGTGTTCTGGAGCGGCCTTCTCCTGCTGCTCCTGCTCGCCTCCGTGGTGCCGCTATTCCCCATCGGCGGCATGACCGACGTGGGACAGCCGCTGCACGGGGCGGCGTATGTCCTGTCCGTGCTGCACCATCTGGTATTGCCGGCCTTCACGCTCGGCGTCGTCTACATGGCGCAGTACAGCCGCCAGGCCCGCGCAAGCATGAACGACGTGCTGCGCGCCGACTACATACGCACCGCGCGGGCCAAGGGCATGACGGAGCGCACGGTTGTTTACAAACACGCGCTACGGAACGCGGCCGGCCCGGTGGTCACGCTGCTCGGCCTACAGTTCTCCGAGGCCCTGGGCGGGGCGGTGCTGGTCGAGACGGTGTACGGCTGGCCCGGCATGGGACGCCTAGTGTTCGACTCCATTCTTCGGCGGGACTACCCCACCCTGCTCGGCGTGCTCGTCGTGTCGGCGGTGCTGGTGATGGCGGCCAACATCGCGACCGACCTGGCCCTCCGATGGCTTGATCCGCGCATACGCCTCGGTGCGCGATGAGGGCCGCGTCGCCGGCGCAACAGGCCGCCGCGCACTTTCTGCGAGGGCCCGTGGGCATGGCCGGGGCGGTGGTGCTGTGCGGCATCGTGCTGGCCAGCCTGTTCGGCCCGGCGCTATATGGCGTGGACCCGTTCGACCTCGTGGCGGCGCCGTTCAGCGCGCCGGGCGAGGACGCGCCGCTGGGATCGGACTACCTGGGGCGGGACGTGCTGGCCGGGCTGCTGGTCGGTGGGCGGGCCAGCCTGCTGGTCGGGCTGGTCGCGGCGGCCATCTCCGTGTCCATCGGCGTGTCCGTGGGGGCGCTGGCCGGATGGTCCGGCGGCTGGGTGGACCGGCTGCTGATGAAGTGTACCGAGTTCTTCCAGGTGTTGCCGGCATTGCTGTTCGCGATGGTGCTGGTCGCCCTGTTCGGTGCGAAGCTGCAGGTGGAGACGGTGGCAATCGGCCTGGTGTCCTGGACCGGGGTGGCCCGGTTGACCCGTGCCGAATGCATGCGCCTGCGGGACCTGGACTTCGTGCGCTCGACCGTCGCGGCCGGGGCGGGGGCGGCCTACCTGGTGACGCGGGTGGTACTGCCCAACGCGCTGCCGCCAATCATCGTAGCGGCGACGCTGTCCGTGGGGATCGCCATCCTGTTCGAGGGCGGGCTGAGCTTCCTGGGCCTGGGCGATCCGAACGTCATGACCTGGGGGCTCATGCTGGGGCAGAACCGGGGATACATGCAGGACGCCTGGTGGGCGGTGACGTTCCCGGGGGCGGCGATCTTCCTGGCCGTGCTGGCCGTCAGCCTGGTGGGCGACGGCATCAACGACGCGCTGAACCCGCGGCTGCGGCGCCGATGACCGCGCCGACGGCCGCAACCGTCCCTGCCCTGGCCGTCGAAGGCCTGAGCGTCGAGCTGCACCGCCCTAGCGGCGCGGTCCCGGTGCTGGAGGATCTGTCATTCAACGTCGGGGCCGGACGCACGCTGGCGCTGGTGGGCGAGTCCGGCTGCGGCAAGAGCATGGCGGCGCTTGCGGTCATGGGCCTGCTGCCGGAGGGGCTGCGCGCCCGGGCCGGCTCGATCCGGCTAGCCGGCCAGGAGCTTGCGGCGGCAAGTCCGTTGCACCTGCAATCCCTGCGCGGCCGCGCCATGTCTATGATCTTCCAGGAGCCGATGACCGCGCTGAACCCCGTGTTCCCCGTCGGCGAGCAGATTGCCGAGGTCCTTCGGCGCCATCAGGGCACAAGCCGCCGGGATGCGCATGCGTCGGCCGTCGCGCTGCTGCGCGCCGTGCATGTGCCGGCGCCGGAGCAGCGTGTGGGCGCCTACCCGCACCAGCTCAGCGGCGGGATGCGGCAGCGGGTGATGATCGCGATGGCGCTCGCCTGCCGCCCGGCCCTGCTGATCGCCGACGAGCCGACGACGGCTCTGGACGTGACCGTGCAGGCGCAGGTGTTCGACCTGCTGCAGGAGCTGCGGCAGCAGACCGGCACGGCCATGGTGCTGATCACCCATGACATGACCGCCGTGGCGGACATGGCGGACACCGTCGCGGTGCTGTATGCTGGCCGTTGCATCGAGCAGGGCCGCACCGCCGACGTGCTGGGGCGCCCGGCCCATCCCTATACCCAGGGGCTGATCGCCTGCGTACCGCATTTGCGCCTGGGCGCCCGCGCAGCCGAACCGGCGGCGCCGTTGGCGGAAATCCCCGGGATAGTGCCATCCCTCGGCGCGCGCGGCGCCGGCTGCGTGTTCGCGCCCCGCTGTCCCCGCGCAGGCGCAGAGTGCGCGGTCCGGCCGATGCTTGATAAAGCGGACCATCGCGTGGCCTGCTGGCACCCGGGATGAGCGACCTGCTGGTCATCGAGGACCTCGTTGTCCGCTTCCGCGGCCCGCGTCCCCGGCCTTTTGCCCCGCGCACCGAGGTTCATGCGGTGAACGGCATTAGTTTCACGGTTGGCCGCGGACGCGCATTCGGCATCGTGGGGGAAAGCGGCTCCGGCAAGTCCACCGTCGCGCTGGCGCTGATGCAACTGGTGCGTCCGTCGCGCGGCCGGGTCAGCATTGATGGCCAGGACGTGGCGTCACTGGACCGCAAGGCGCTCCGCCGGGCGCGGCGCGGGTTCCAGATGGTGTTCCAGGACCCGTTCTCCTCGCTCGATCCGCGCAAGCGGGCCGAGCAGCTCGTGCGCGAACCGCTGGACCTGTTGGGCATCGGCGAGCCGGCCGGGCGGGCAGGCCGGGCTGCCGCGATGATCGAGGCTGTGGGCCTGCCGCCCGATGCCGCCGGCCTGTTCCCGCACCAGTTCTCCGGCGGCCAGCGGCAGCGCCTGGCCATTGCCCGCGCCCTGGCGCCCGGCCCGGCGCTCCTAGTGTGCGACGAGCCGGTGTCGGCCCTCGACGTCGCGATCCAGGCGCAGGTCCTCAACCTGCTGCAACGGCTGCAGCAACAGATGGCGCTGGCGCTGGTGTTCATCTCGCACGACCTCGGCGTGGTGCAGCATCTTTGCGACGAAGTCGCGGTCATGTATCTCGGGCGCATCGTCGAGCGTGCGCCCACTGCGGCGCTGTTTGCCGGGGCGCGCCATCCCTATACTTGGTCCCTCATGGCTGCGGCGGCGGTACAGGGCCGCGCGGACCCGGCAGTGCGGCGTGGCGTCCTGGCGCCGGGCGAGCCGCCGAGCCCGCTCGCGCCGCCGCCGGGTTGCCATTTCGCCGGCAGGTGCCCGCATGTGCAGGACCGGTGCCGGACGGTTCTGCCGCCGCTGCTCGCCTTGGCGCCGGGTCACTGGGTGGCCTGCATCCGGGCCGAGGAGCTTGGCAAGTCCCCACTGTTCGGAATGGGGTAAAAAACGGTGGGACGCCGCAATATCCGGGGAAACCCGTGTGTTCCGGGCCGGACTCGCGCTACCGTACAGAACGGAATGCGATCCGCCTAACCCTTGGAGGCTCACGCCCTTGCCCACCGGCGACTACGATATCGCCTGGTTGCACATGTTCCGGGACGTCAGCCGCTCCGGCGTCGCCCTGCAGGCCCAGATCCGGCAGCTCCTGGTCGCCGCCATCGAGAACGGCCACCTTCCGGTTGGGCGCCGCCTGCCGTCGTCGCGCCAGTTGGCCGGCATCCTCGGCATCGCCCGCAACACCGCGACCTCGGCCTACGAGCAGTTGGTGCAGGAGGGGTACCTGACCTCCCAAGAGCGGAGCGGGGTATTCGTGGCCCCCCTCACGGCGGCGCTGCGGGCCGGGGCCGCCGCGGCGCCCGGCGCGGACCTGCGGGACTGGGTGCCGCACTTCGCCATGCAGCCGTCCAAGTTGCTGCACATCCGCAAGCCGCGGGACTGGCAGAGCTACCCGTACCCCTTCCTGTTCGGGCAGTTCGACCCCGGCCTGTTTCCGATCCAGTCGTGGCGCGAGAGCGTCAGCACCGCATCCAGCGTGTCCAGCGTCAACGAGTGGGCCGGGGACCTGATTGACGAGGACGACCCAGAGCTGGTCGCGCAGCTTCGCGCGCGGGTGCTGCCCCGCCGCGCCATCTGGGCGGCGCCGGACGAGGTTATGATCACGATCGGCGCGCAACAGGGCTTGTATCTCGCCATACGGCTCCTGGTCGGCGGCGGCACGCCGGTCGCGATGGAGGAGCCGGGCTATCCCGACGCCAGGCACATGGTACGCCTGGCCGGGGGGTGCCTGCATTTGCTGGGCGTGGACGGGGACGGCGCCGTGCCGGATGCCGGGCTGGCGGGGTGCCGGGTCGCCATCCTGACGCCGGGGCACCAGTGCCCGACGACGGCGACAATGTCCGCCGGGCGGCGGCGGGCGGTGCTGGCGGCGGCCCGGGCGCACGATGTCACCGTAATCGAGGACGATTATGACGCCGACCTGTTCCAGGAAGGCCGGGCGGTTCCGCCCCTGAAAAGCACCGATGCGGAAGGGCGCGTGATCTACATCGGCAGCCTATCGAAGGTGCTCGCACCGGGTCTGCGCCTTGGCTATGTCGTCGCTCCGGCGCCGGTCATCCGGGAGTTGCGCGTGCTGCGGCGGATCATGCTGCGGCACCCGCCGAGCAACAACCAGCGTGCGATGGCGATGTTCATCTCGCTCGGGCATTACCGCGCCCATCTGCGCCGGGTCGCGCAGGTATTGGCAGAGCGGGCAGCGGCCGTGGACCGCCTGTTGCCGCTGCGCCTGCCGGCCTGCAGCTGGCAGCGTGGGCCGGGCGCTGCCAGTTACTGGATCATTGGCCCGCCGAGGCTGGATGCACGCGCGATGGCGGCCGCGGCGGCGGCCGAAGGCGTGCTGGTGGAGCCGGGAGATGTCTTCTTCGACCGGGCAGAGCGGGGTCGGGGGTGCTTCCGGCTAGGCTTCTCCTCGATCCGGACCGACCGGATCGAGGAAGGGCTGGCGCGATTGGGGCGGCTGATTTAAGGCGCGGCGTCTCAGATTTTTCCCTTCCAGGGAACCAGGGTGCGCTCCAGCCAGCGCATCCCGACCTCGAACAGCACCGCAAACAGGCCGATCACCAGGATGCCCATGATGACCACGTCGGTGCGCAGGAAGTTCGACGCGTTCAGCACCATCTGGCCCAGCCCGGCGTTCGCCGCCACCATCTCGGCCGCAACCAGCGTGGTCCAGCCGACGCCCATGCCGATGCGCAGTCCCACCAGGATCTCCGGCGTCGCGGCGGGCAGCACGACGTGCCGCAGCACCTGCCAGCGCGTCGCACCCATCGAGAGCGCGGCGTTGACCTGGTCGTTGGAGGCGGACAGCACCCCCGAACGGGTGGCCAGGGCGACCGGGGCGAAGCAGGCCAGGAAGATCAGCATGATCTTCGAGGTCTCGCCGATGCCGAACCAGATGACCATCAGCGGCAGGTAGGCGAGCGGCGGCAGCGGACGGTAGAACTCGATGATGGGGTCCAGCATGGCCCGTGCCCGCCGGCTCACTCCCATCGCCAGCCCGGCCGGGATGCCGGCGGCTGCCGCAAGCACGAAGGCGCTGATCACCCGCATCAGGCTCGCCCCGGCCTGGACCGGCAGCGTGTTGCCGTCGAACGCGCCGTCCCACGCCTGTCGCAGCGCAACGAGGATGGCGCGGGGGCCCGGCAGGAACAGCGGCGCGATCCACCCCGCCCCGGTCACAATGGTCCACAGCACCAGGAGCGCGACGACGGTACCGACGCTCAGCAGCGGCAGGTTGGCAGAGGCGGGGCGCCGCACCCGCCGGGGTGCGGCCGGGACGGGCAGCGGTGGCGCGGGGTGGGCGGCGCCGTCCATGCTATGCGGCCTCCGGAACAAGGGCGGGGCGGTGATGGACGGTGTCCAGCACACGCTCCCGCATAGCAATGAACGCTGGGTCGGCGCGGACGGCGCGGGCGTCCTCCCCTGCGGCGAAGCGCCGCGAGAACGGCAGTTCGATGGTTTCAACGATGCGGCCAGGGCGCGGGCTCATGATGACCAGGCGGGTCGCGAGGAAGATCGCCTCCTCCACGTCGTGGGTGATGAAGAAGGCGATCTTGCCCGTCCGGTGCCAGATGCCCAGGACCAGCTCCTGTACCTGGCCGCGGGTGAACGCATCGAGGGCGCCCAGGGGCTCGTCCATCAGTAGCACCCGTGGGTCGCTGGCCAGGGCGCGGGCGATGCCGACGCGCTGCTGCATCCCGCCCGACAGCTCGTAGATCTTCCGCTCCGCCACATCGGCCAAGCCGACGAAGCCGAGCATCTCCAGTCCGATGCGCGCCCGCTCCGTCCGGGCGACGCCGCGCATCCGCAGCCCGAAGGTGACGTTCTCCATCACGTTCAGCCACGGCATCAGCGCATGCTTCTGAAACACGACGCCGCGGTTGGCACCGGGTCCGGTCACGGGTTTGCCGTCCAGCAGGATGCTGCCGCCGGTTGGCGCCAGGAACCCGGCGATGCAGGACAGCAGCGTCGTCTTGCCGCATCCCGACGCCCCCAGCGCCACCACGAACTCCCCCGGAGCGATGTCCAGGTTGATTTGGGACAGCGCAACAACGGCGTCCTCCCCCCACCCGTAGCTCAGGCTGACATCGCGGAGTTCCAGCATCGTAGCCTCCTACTTCATGGCGTCGCGCACGTACTCCGACGTGACGAACCGGCTGTAATCGGACGCAACCTCTGGAACCCGGCCCTGCTCCTTCAGGAACTGCGCCGTGTCCAGCAGCGCCTTGGCCGCGCCGCCGCCGAGCCATTCGGCCGAGATCTGCTGTGCCGGGGTGGGAAAACGGTAGGCGGCCATGCCGGCCGGGACCTCGGCCGCTGCGGCGCCGGTCCACTTGGCAACGGCCTTCACCTCGGCCGAGTTCGGCGTCCAAGCGGCCGGGTTGTTGGTGTAGGAGGCGTCCGCGGCGGCGAGCAGCTTCACGAACTCGACCATGAAATCCTTGTTGGCGGCAGCCCAGGCGCGGTCCACGACCAGGCCGTCGAAGGTCGGCCGGCCCTCCTTGGCGATGGCCGCGGCGGAGGTCAGCACTTTGCCGTTCTGCTTCACCCGTGCCAGGACAGGGTCCCAGATGAATGTCGCGTCAATGTCGCCCCGCTCCCACGCCGCGGCGATCTCGGGCGGGCGCATGTTGATCACCTTGACGGCACCGGGCGCCAGGCCGGCCTGCTTCAGGGCGAACATGAGCTGGTAGTGCGACGTGGACACGAAAGGGGTCGCGACCGTCTTGCCCTTCAGTCCGGCCACGCTGGTCACGCCGCTCCCGTCCCGCGCGACAAGCTGCTCGGCGTCGGCGATGTCGTCGAGGATCCAGAACAGCTCGAGCGGCAATCCCTGCGACGCGGCCGTGGCAATCGGGCTGGACCCCGCCTCGCCCAGCGCGACATTGCCCGACGCCATGGCGCGGACCACGTCGCCGCCGCCGCCGAACTTGCGCCAGTTGATCTTGTAGCCGGTCTTCTTCTCGATGCCGCCCTGCTCCATGAGCACACGGAACGGCACCACCATGTCCTGGTAGGCGAAGGTGACTTCCTTTTCAGCCGCCCGGGCGGGGGCTGCGGTCGCCGCGGCAGCCAGGGCGGCAGCGCTGCCGAGCAGGGTTCGGCGCGACAAGGCGGGGAACGATGTCATGGCACTCTCCTGGATAGGTCAGCGCAATCCAACACGGGTCAGCATAAGCAGGGTGAGGGCCAGATACACACCATATTGATGGGCAACTGGACCACTCCCGCAATGTTGCCTGGAATGTAGGCAGCCGCCGCGGCCTGGCTGCCTGTTTTCATGCACGCCCGCGGCCTGGCCGTCCGATTCCGGCGGTCTGGCCCTACGCTGCCGCCCGCGCAGTACGGCATCGTGCCAGCGGAACCTAGACCAGGAGTGCTCCAGCCATGCCGATGACCGACGACACTGCCCGCCTCGCGACGCTTGACCGGCTGTTTGCGGCCTTCAACCGGCATGATGCGGCCGGCGTGATGGCATGCTTCACGCCCGATGCCACGTTCCTGACCGCCGCCGGCCCGGAAGCGTGGGGACGGCGGGTGGAGGGGATCGTGGCGATCCAGGCGGCGTTCACCGCGGTCTGGACGGCCATGCCGGACGTGCAATGGACCGTGCGCCGCAGCCGGGTGCTGGACGGCGAGGGCATCACCGAGTGGCTGTTCACCGGCACCCAGGCAGACGGGACGCGGGTGGAGGCGGAGGGGCTGGACCTGTTCGGCTTCAGGGGGCCGCTGGTCGCCAGCAAGAGCGCGTTCCGCAAGGACCGCCCAGCGATGGCGGCCGCCCGATGAACGTCGCGCTGAACGTCGGCCGCGGCTCGGACGCCCCGGCGCAGGAGTATGACCCGCAATACGATCCCCTGGTGGACGCGACGCCGGGGTGCAACCGCAACTATGCGCCGACCTACTGGGTCGCCACGGCCGGGACGCCGCCGGAGGACGATGGGCCGGTATGCGCGGACATGGACGCGGACGTGGTGATCGTGGGGTCGGGCTTCACCGGCCTGACCTGCGCCTTGTTCCTCGCGCGGGAGCACGGCATCAAGGCCACGGTGCTGGAAGCGAACCGCGTCGCATGGGGGTGCAGCACCCGCAACGGCGGGCAGGGCCAGAACGCGTCCGGCCGGCTGACCCGGTCGCAGTGGATCGCCCGCTGGGGCCAGGACACGGCGCTGCGGCTGCACGCCGAGATCCAGGAGGGGTTCGAGCTGTTCTCCTCCCTCATCGCCGAGTTCCCCTGCGACGCCCAGCCCGGCGGGCACTTGTACATCGCCCACCGGCAGCGGACGCTGGAGCGGCTGAAGGTTGAATCCGAGGTCGCGAACCGGGTCTTCGGCTACCGGACACGCATCCTGGACCGCGCCACGCTGGAACGGGACTGGCTGAGGCAGGAAGAGGCCGTCGGCGCGCTGCACGAGCCGCTGGGCACCGGGGTGCATCCGGCGAAGCTCGCCTTCGGCTACCTGCGCGCGGCGCGGGCCGCCGGGGCACGCGTCCACACAGCAAGCCCGGTGCAGGAGATCACCTGGGAGGCCGGCGCGTGGCGTATCCGCACGCCTGGCGGCACCGTGCGCGCCCGTGCGGTCGCTGTCGCGACGGGCGGCTACACCGGCCAGGGTCTGCACGCCCGGCTGCGCAGCCGAGTGATGCCGATCCTGTCGAACTCGCTGGTGACGCGGCCACTGACGGGTGCCGAGATCGCTGCAACTGGTTTCCAGACCCGACAGGTCATCACCGACACGCGGGTGCTGCGCCACTACTACCGCCTGCTGCCCGACAACCGGCTGCAGATCGGCAGCCGCAGCGCGATCACGGGGGCGGACGCGGTGAACCCCCGCCACCTGGAGCGCCTGGTGGAGGGCATGACCGCGAAGTTCCCGGCGCTGCGCGGCATTCCGGTGGATTACTCATGGTGGGGCTGGGTGGATGTCAGCCACGACATGATGCCGCGGATCGTTCAGCCAAACCCGGGCGAGACGCTGTTCTATGCCGTAGGATATGGCGGCAATGGCGTCAGCTACTCCGCCCAGGCCGGGCGGCGGCTGGCGGAGCTGGTAGCCGGCCGGTCGGCACGCCATGCCATCCCGATCTTCAAAGGTGAGCTGCCGGGCCACGCCTTCGCGCCGTTCCGGCGGCTGGGGCAACGCATGCTCTACCAACTCTATCAGCGCCGCGACGAACGGCCGGACCAGTAAAACTGGGAAAGCGAGGCGGTGTCCGCCCCGGGGGTGCAGCGGGGCAGCAAAGTGCGCTGACGCTTTTCCGCTCTACGGTGGCCGCTTGCTTACTGCAATCTCAACTGGGACATGCCGGTTCAGGCGCGACCGCCTGAACCGGCCATCTCTCAGCTATGCGCGAAGGCGCCGACCTGGGGCCGCATGTCCTCGCGCGAGATGCCGGCGACGACGACAGGCTTCTTCATCGCATCCCGGCGGAACGGCTCGCCAAGCTCCTGGTTGAGGATCACCTCGATGAAGGTCGTGATGCCCTTCGCCTGGTCCTCGCACGATTGCTTCAGCGCCTCAGTCAGCTCGGCCTGCGTCTTGGCCATTACGCCCTTGAAGCCGCAAGCCTCCGCGACCCTGGCATAGCTCAGGTGGGGGTCGAGCTCGGTGCCGACGAAGTTGTCGTCATACCAGAGGATCGAGTTCCGCTTCTCCGCCCCCCACTGGTAGTTGCGGAAGATCACCATGGTGATGCCGGGCCATTCCTCGCGGCCGATGGAGCTCATCTCGCTCATGGAGATACCGAACGCGCCATCCCCGGCGAAGCCGATGCAGGGCGTGTCCCGATTGCCGATCTTGGCGCCGATGATGGACGGGAAGCCGTAGCCGCAGGGTCCGAACAAGCCCGGCGCCAAATACTTCCGCTCCTGGTCGAACGACGGATAAGCGTTGCCGATCGCGCAGTTGTTGCCGATGTCGCTGGAGATGATGGCATCCTGGGGCAGGCCGGCCTGGATCGCCCGCCAGGCCTGGCGGGGCGACATGCGGTCGTGGTCCCGCTTGCGCGCATCCGCGTTCCAGGTCGTGCCGGGGTCGTCGTCCTCATGGTCCATGCTGGACAGGGCCTGCAACCAGGCGGACTTGGTCCGGTGGATCAGCGCGGTGCGTTCGGCCCGGTCATGGTCGCCCGCGGTCGGCGACATCTGCTCCAGCAAGGCGCGTGCGACGAGCGATGCATCGCCGCAGATGCCTACCGCCACCGGCTTGGTCAAGCCAATGCGGTCCGCATTGATATCCACCTGGATAATCTTCGCCGTCTTGGGCCAGTAATCAATGCCGTAGCCCGGCAGGGTCGAGAACGGGTTGAGCCGGGTGCCGAGCGCCAGGATCACGTCCGCCTTGGCGACAAGCTCCATCGCCGCCTTCGAGCCGTTATAGCCGAGCGGCCCGACGGCGAGGCGGTGGCTGCCGGGGAAGCTGTCATTGTGCTGGTAGTTGTTGCAGACTGGCGCGTCGAGCCGTTCTGCAAGCGCCACGCAGTCCGCAATGGCATTGCCGATGACCACGCCAGCACCTGACAGGATGACCGGGAACTTGGCCTCCGACAGGAGCTTTGCTGCCTCGGTAATCGCGTTGGCGCCGCCAGACGGACGCTCGAACTCGACCATGGCCGGCAGGGCGACATCAATGACCTGCGTCCAGAAGTCGCGCGGGATGTTGATCTGCGCCGGCGCGGACAGCCGCTTGGCCTTGAGGATCACGCGGTTCAGGACTTCGGCGACGCGCGAGGCGTCGCGCACCTCTTCCTGGTAGCAGACCATGTCGCGGAACAGCGCCATCTGCTCCACTTCCTGGAAGCCGCCCTGCCCAATGGTCCGGTTCGCCGCCTGTGGGGTGACGAGCAGCATGGGGGTGTGATTCCAGTAGGCCGTCTTGACCGCGGTCACGAACCCGGTGACGCCCGGGCCGTTCTGCGCGATCGCCATCGCGACCTTGCCCGTTGTACGCGTGTAGCCATCGCACATCAGACCCCCGTTGGTCTCGTGGGCGACGTCCCAGAACGTGATGCCAGCCTGCGGAAATAGGTCGGAAATCGGCATGAATGCTGACCCGATGATGCCGAAGGCATGCTCGATGCCATGCATCTGCAGCACCTTAACGAAGGCTTCTTCAGTAGTCATCCTCATCGGTCGTCTCCTCTCCTGGAACCCTCGAACCATTCGGGCCGGTCGGGGCGGGTGGCCACTTCCATGCCACGGCTGCCGGAGGGCTGCAAGCAAGCATTGGTTTTTAGGCGATTCTGTTCCATATTCCGGAACTCTATGCCAGTTTAGGCCCGTTGGACGACCTATGACCATTTCCAAGCTGCTGTTCATGCTGGAGCTCATTGCGGCGCGAGAGCATCCCGTTACGCTTGCCGATCTGGCGGCAGCGTGCGATGCGCCGCGGCCGACGATGCATCGCTGGTTGGCGTCGCTGACCAGTGCGGGGCTGCTGCAGCGGGCGCCTGACGGGCGGCGTTTTGAGCTGGCGCCACGGGTCTCGCAGCTCGCGTTCTCCATTTTGGCGAACCGGCCGGGCGCCGCCTTGCGCCATGACATCCTCGAACGGGTGGCCTACGATATCGGGGAGTCCTGCAATCTCACGGTCCTGCACGGCCTGCAGGTCACCTACATCGACCGGGTCGAGGCGATGTGGCCGCTGCGGATCACCTTTCAGCGCGGCTCCCAGGTTCCCGTGCATTGCTCGGCGAGCGGTAAACTGTTTCTGGCGATGATGCCGCCAGCCAAGCGCGATGCGCTGCTGGATGGATGTCCGCTGGACCGTTTCACAGACAATACGTTGTGGGACCGAGATGCGCTGGCGCAGGACCTCAGGGCCATCCGCAAGCAACGCTATGCGCTGGACCGGGAGGAGTACTTGCTCGGCCTTGTGTGCTTGGCAGTTCCCATCTTCTCCAAAGTCGGAGGCGTACGTTCTTGTGTTGCTGCGTTGGCGATCCAGGCACCGGTCGCCCGTTTGAACAGTGAACGCATACTCGACAACCTTCCGAAGCTACGGGCAGCAGCTCAATCGCTCACCGCTACGCTGGACTGAGGGCCTGAGCCATGGCAGCGTGTTCTAGGGATGGCTGCTGTTCGCCGACCGGTCGCGGCCCGAGTCCCGCGCGGCGGTCGGTTGTTTACTCTCCGCCCCGCGCCGCCGCCGCACGAGGTGCGCCGCAGTCAGGCCCTTACGCGTGATCTCTACCGCAGCCATGCTGTCCCCGCGAAGCGATGTTCACCCATCGACTCACGTCACCAGCCGTTTGAGAATCCCTTCACGAGGCAAAACTTCCGCCGGTTGGTATGAGGTGCGCGGCTTCGTCGACCTGGGGTCGAGCGCCTGGCCCCCAGCGGAAACCGGCAGGGCGGACGGCTTGAACACGGCCCGGATGCAACCGACGTGGGGCTTGCGGGAGGTCCGCGGAGAATTATGCCATGAAGACACACGGGAATGCCGTTTGGCGCGGCGGGATCAAGGATGGCGTGGGCGCCATCTCCACCGCGAGTGGCGCGCTCAAAGAGTATCCGTATGGGTTCTCCAGCCGGTTTGAGGGCAAGCCCGGCACGAACCCCGAGGAGCTGATCGGCGCTGCCCATGCCGGCTGCTTCACGATGGCGCTGTCGTTGATCCTCGGCGAAGCGCACCTCACCGCCGAGCACATGGAGACAACGGCCGAGGTTACATTGGACAAGGTTGCGGACGGTTTCGCCATCACGGCTGTGCACCTCACGCTTAAGGCCAAGATACCCGGCACGAATGACGAGACGTTCCAGGAGCTTGCGGGCAAGGCGAAGGCAGGCTGCCCGGTGTCGAAGCTGCTGAATGCCACGGTCACTCTGGACGCCACGTTGGTCGGCTGATCTTGTAAGACTGCCGGCGACCCGCTGTTATGCTTGTTTCAATTGGGCCGGGTCGACCGGTAGCGTGCGCAGGCGCTGACCCGTTGCGGCGAAGATCGCATTCGCGACCGCGGGCATGATGGCCGACGTTCCTGGCTCACCCATGCCGCCGGGCGGTTCGGAGCTGCGGACAATATGGACCTCGATGGAGGGCGTCTCATTCATGCGCAGCGCCTGATAGGTGTCGAAGTTGCCCTGCTCGACACGGCCACCCTTGAGGGTGATGCTGCCGTAGAGCGCAGCCGTGATGCCGAAGACCACGGCGCCCTGCACCTGCGCCTGGATGGTGTCGGGATTGACCACGGTCCCGCAATCGACGGCGCACACGACCCGGCGGACTCGCACCTCGCCCGTCTTCGACACCTCAACCTCGGCGACTTGCGCCATATAGGTTCCGAACGCGAACTGGAGCGAGACGCCGCGTCCGGCCCGTTCATGAAGCGCATGCCCCCAACCAGCCTTTTCCGCCGCGAGTTCAAGCACCGCCTTGGCCCGTGGATTGGCGTCCAGCAGCCGCAGCCGATACGCAAGCGGATCCTGCCTCGCCGCGGTCGCAAGTTCGTCCATAAAGCTCTCGACGACGAAAACGCTGTGTGAGGGTCCGACGCTGCGCCAGAAGGCGGTCGGGATGCCTTCAGGCTCCATGCGCAGATAGTCGACGCGCATATTCGGCAGTGCGTAGGACAGATCGATCGCGCCGGCGGTGGTATCGGGGTCGAGGCCGTCCTTGAACGCTGGCGGTAGCCACCTCGAAATGACCGAGGAGCCCGCAAAACGATGGCTCCAGGCGACCGGCATCCCTGCCGCGTCGAGCCCGGCGGACATGCGATCGAAGTAGGCCGGCCGGTACATGTCGTGCTGGATGTCCTCCTTGCGGCTCCACACGACCTTGACCGGACCTTCGACGTGCCGGGCGATCTGAACGGCCCGCGTGACGCCGTCCACCTCCAGCCGCCGGCCGAAGCCGCCGCCGATCAGGTGGTTGTGGACCACGACCTGATCGACAGGCAGTCCCGCAGCTGCCGCAGCAGCCGCCTGCGCCCGGGCCAGGACCTGGGTGCCAACCCAGACCTCGCAGCCGTCCGCGCGGACATGGACGGTGCAGTTCATCGGCTCCATCGTCCCGTGGGCCAGGAACGGAAGGTGGTAGCTTGCCTCCACCCGGACGATCGACTTGGCCAGCGCCGCCGCGACGTCGCCGGTCTGCTGTGCGACCGGACCGGATTTCAGGGTCGCCTGTTCCAGAACCCGCACGACGTCGGCCGTGTCGAGCTTGGCATGCGGCCCGTCGTCCCATTCGATCACCAGGGCAGCGAGCCCCTTTCGGGCCGCCCCCATGTGATCGGCCACGACGGCGACCGCATCGTCGAGCTGCACGATCTGGCGCACGCCCTTGACGGCCTTGGCTGCTGCGTCGTCCACGCTCTTGATGTGGCCGCCGAACACCGGTGACTGCGCGAGCGTCGCGATCTTCAGCCCCGGGCGTTGCACGTCGATGCCGTAGATGGCTGAACCGTCCACCTTGGACGGGGCATCCAGCTGCTTCACCGGAGTGCCGATGAGCTTAAAATCGCTGTGTTGCTTCAACGCGACTGTCTGAGGCACATCCATGCGCGCCGCATCGGCCGCGAGATCGCCGTAGCTGGCGCTGCGCCCTGTTGGCAGGTGGTCCACGCGGCCAGCTTGCGCCCGGCATGACCCCGGGTCGACATTCCACCGATGCGCTGCGGCGGCCACCAGCATCGTCCGGGCCGTGGCGCCCGCCCTGCGCATCGGCTCCCATGCCGCGACGATCGTGGTCGACCCGCCGGTCGCCTGAACGCCGAACAGCGGGTTTGCATAGAGCTTCTCATCCGGCGGCGCATGTTCCAGCAGCACATTCTGCAGGTCCACTTCCAGCTCCTCGGCGATCAGCATCGGGATGGAGGTGTAGGTGCCCTGGCCCATTTCGACGTAGGGCATCGTCAGGATGACGCGTCCGTCGCCTTCGATGCGGATGAACGCGTTCGGCGCGAAGCCGCTTGCCGACGCCTCGTCGGCAGTACCGCGCGCAGCGGGCAGGAACACGCTCAGGAGGAGGCCGCCACCGGCGGCTCCGCTAACTTGCAGGAACGACCGACGGGACACGCCGGCGGACGACGAGGACCCAGGACCAACGTGGGTGATGCGGTTCGTGAGCATGGTCAGCCCTCCTGCCTAGTCGAATTCGCCGCGTGCTTGATCGCGGCGCGGATGCGGACGTAGGTGCCGCAGCGGCAGATGTTCCCAGACATGGCATCGTCGATGTCGGCATCCGTCGGGTGCGGGTTGCTTGCGAGCAGGGCCGAGGCGGACATGATCTGTCCCGATTGGCAATAGCCGCACTGCACGACCTCGAGGTCGAGCCAGGATTTTTGGATTGCGGCGCCGGCGGACGTGCCGCCGATGGCCTCGATGGTGGTGATCGCCGAGGCACCAACACTGTCGACCGGAGTGGCGCATGCGCGGGTGGCGGCGCCATCCACTTGAATGGTGCAAGCGCCGCGCAGCGCCATGCCGCAGCCGAACTTCGTACCGGTCATCCCGAGCACGTCGCGCAATACCCATAACAGTGGGGTGTCCCCATCGACATCGACGACGTGGTCGCGCGCGTTAACCTTGATTGTGTATGCCATGATTTCCTCCAGTTCGATATTTGATGCCGAGCATGCAACGGGTGATCAGGACTGGTGTTCGCCTATCAATGCGCTATCGTTTCACCCGCCGATCCCGTAGGTTTTCGGGCGAACAGCAGTGCTATGGCGGCGACGCTGAGCAGCACGGCGATGACGGCGAAGGTGTCGCTGAACCCCATGATCAGCGCCTGCCGCCGGACGACGCTGCCCAGGGCGATGATCGCCTTGTGCGTCGCGGCGGCCGGGTCGGTGATCCCGTGCGAGGTGAAGTAGCCAGCCATCGTCTCGATGCGATGGCGCACCTCATCGCGCGACAGCGTCACGGCCTGGCCGATGATGTTGGAGTGGAACTGCTCGCGCTTGGTCAGGATGGTCGCGAGCGTCGCCGTGCCGACGGCGCCGCCGAGGTTGCGCAGCATGTTCGACAGCCCGGACGCGGCGCCTGCCTCGCTTGCTGCGATCCCCGCCGTGGTGATCGCGCTAATGGGCGTGAGCACCAGGGCCTGGCCGACCGCGCGGACGATGTTGGGGATCCAGAACTGGTCGCCTGAGGTGTCGAGCGACAAGGTGGTGTTCATGAAGCAGCTTGCGGCGAAGATGCTGATGCCGAGGGCGCCGACATAGCGGACGTCGAAGCGCTTGATCAGCCAGGGGACGAACGGGATCAGCAGCAGTTGCGGCAGGCCGGTCCAGGCCAGGACGTTGCCGATCTGCTCGGCGTTGTAGCGCTGCACCTGGGCGAGGTATTGCGGCAGGATATAGACGGTCCCGAACAGCGCAAAGCCGACCAGCACGTTGGCGATGACGCCGATGCCGAAGTTGCGGCGCAACAGCAGCCGCAGGTTCACGAGCGGCTTCTTGACCGCCAGCTCGATCCAGATGAAGGCCGCGAGGAACACGGCCGCGACGACCGCCAGGCGCAGGATGAAGGGCGAGGCGAACCAGTCGTCCTTGTTGCCCTCCTCCAATACGGTCTGAAAGGCGGCCAGCCCAATCGCCATCGTGACGATGCCGGCCCAGTCGCCCTCCCTGAGCAGCCCAAGCCGCATCGGCTGGCGTTCCAGCGTCAGCGCGAGGGCCGCCACCATGATGGCGCTCGGCACGGCGTTGATGAAGAAGATCGTCTGCCAGCCATAGGTTTCGGTCAGATAGCCGCCGATGGTCGGCCCGATCGCCGGGGCAAAGGTCACCGAGAGCGCAAACAGGGCCAAGCCGATCGGCTGCTGCCGCTTGGGCAGCTTGGTCAGCACCATGGTGAATGCCATCGGGATCAGGATGCCGCCCGCGAAACCCTGGAGGCCGCGCATGACGATCATGGACCCGAGGTCGTGGGTGAACGCGCAGCCGATCGAGAACAGCGGGAACAGGATTGCGTTGACCAGCAGATAGCGCCGGAACGAGAACACCCGGCTCAGGAAGTCGGTCAGCGGGATGACCACGATCTCGCCGATCAGGTAGGAGGTCGAGATCCAGGCGCCGTTGTCGACGCCCGTGCCGATGCCGCCCTCGATGTCGAGCAGGGATGCGTTGGTGATCTGGATGTTCAGGATCGCCATGAAGGCGCCGATCATGCACGCGAGCACGGCGATCCAGTCCTTCGTGCTGGCACCCGGCGATGCCGCGGGGCTCACGGCGTGACGCCCTTTGCTGTCCGCAGTCCGGCGCCGGGCTTGGTGTCGATGACGGGGGTCACCGACATGCCGGGCCGGAGGTCCTCCAGGCCGGCGTCATGCGGATCGAGCGTGATCCTGACCGGGATGCGCTGGACGACTTTTGTAAAATTGCCGGTCGCGTTGTCGGGTGGAAGCAGCGCGAAGGTCTGGCCGCTCGCCGGCGCCAGGCTGTCAACTTGCCCGTGGTAGATCCGGCCGGGGAACATATCGACCTCGATCTCGACAGGCTGGCCCCGGCGGACGTCGGTGAGCTGCGTTTCCTTGAAGTTGGCGACCACGTAGACGGCCGCAGCCGGCACGACCGACATCAACTCCGTCCCGGCCTGGACGTATTGCCCGACGCGCAAGGTCCGGTTGCCCACTGTCCCATCCGCCGGCGACGTGATGGCGGCGTAGCCGAGGTTGAGTTCCGCCTGGGCCTGCACCGCCTGGCTATGGCCAAGGGCGGCGCGCGCCTGGGCAAGTTCCGCCCGCTGCAGGCCAACCTGCGTCACGGCGGAGGCCAGCGCCGCCTCGTCACGCTGGATGCCGGCCAGCGCGGCAGCGATGCGCGATGCCGCCTGCTGCGCGTTCTGCACGGAACCGAAGCCGGTCTTTGCCAGATAAGCGTAGCGCTGGCTTTCTTGCTCCGCAAAGACCTGGTTGGAACGGTCGACCGCGATCGTGGCCTTGGCGGACTCGGTGTTCGACTGCTGGGCCTCGATCGCGGCCTGCTTGCTGGTGATCGTCGCATCGGCGGCAACAACATCGGCACGAGCCTGATCGAGGGCCACCGTGTAGTCGCGCGCGTCGATCCGGGCGAGCACCTGGCCCGCCTTCACTGCTTCATTGTCACCGACCGGCACCTGGCCCAGATACCCCGGCACCTTCGGAGCGATCGTGATGGTGTCAGCCTGGACATAGGCGTCGTCCGTCGAAACATGAAAGCGGCCGATCAGCCAATAGTCCCGGCCAAAGTAGGATGCACCTGCGAGAATGACGAGGCCCGCACCGACAAGAAGCAGCCGTCGCCGGCTATGCTTGTCGGTCCCTGATGGCTTTGTCTCAGCCTCGCCTAGCCCGATCCGCAGGCCCGGATGGGTCTCAAACGTCGTCGGTTGCAGCAGGGATGGATGAATGGCCACTCCTGGCTGCAGCTCTGCAAGGGTGTCGTGCGAGGCGTTCGCATCGCCTGACCGACTATCGAAAACGTCTTGCCTCAACGCTGTTTGATTGTTGTCCATCGCAATTCGACCTGTCGCCTTTTCGGTTCCGGGAAGGGACGCGCTGCCGACCCTCCGCGAGACCAGAAGCTGCGCCTGCCGCTGCCGCGAGCGTGAGTTATGCGATGTGAAGAGTTGCAGATGCTGGCGCCGGGCCGCACAGCAAGCCGGGCGGTGCGCCTACAGGGCGTTAAGCAGAGCAGCGGCACCCATCAGGTCGGCCGTCCCAAAGCCCTCGCTGAACCCGCCGTATACGGGTGCGAGAAGCTGGTGCGCCTTTATGGCGCGTCCGGTGCCCTGATACAGGCGAGCAAGGGTCGTTGCCGTCCGCAACTCCCAGGAGCGCGCGCCCTGCTCCCGTGCGAGCGCTAATGAGTGCAGGCATGTCGCCTCCGCCCTCGATGCAGACTGGGCGTCGCCCTGCTTCAGCATACCGACGGCCTGCGCGCGCAGGACCTCAGGCGCGCACCAACTGGTGTTCCCGCTGACCGCCCGCGCAATCGCCTCCGGCCCGGCTAATTCCACCTGGATCGTCGCGAGCATGTCCGTGTAGCCCCAATACTGTTCACTTTGCGATCCGAATGGCGGCGCTGAAGGCGATGCGCGTGGTCGGTTGTGGCGTGCGCGGGCGCAATGGATAGCCGCTCATCTTGCGCTTGACCCCGCGCGGCACCTGCCTGCCGCGAGAGCTCGCCACGCGCTCCTCCAGGATCTCGTCCAGCAC
>JAABUW010001655.1_pt1 | contig 36334 bp, 2 predicted proteins | sample 5560081 | NCBI WGS metagenome assembly JAABUW01 (sample SAMN10711882, study PRJNA513363) | rock metagenome | isolation source: Antarctica rocks | place: Antarctica: Victoria Land, Knobhead sud | reverse complement strand
ATTATTTGTAATTTTAATAGTAGACATTGCTAATACTTAGTATAAATTAAATTGCAACAAAAATTTCTTTTTATTAGACTTGCTATCTAATTAGTTAAATCTTATATGCGCTAAATATAGATTTAGTATATATTTAATATAGAATTGTGCTATAATTGAACGCTTATATTTAGTTACAAAATCAAAATTCAAATTAGAGAAAAATTATTAAATATATAATTAATATATACTAGACAAAAGTATCGCATATATTATACTTATTATAATAATATTTTAGAGAAGACAAATTTTACGCGTTTGTTATATTAGAATTGTTGTAATGTGCTCTAAAATTAGCAAGCTAAATTGCGACAATACTTATACTAAGTATATATTAGGATAATAGAAGCAATAAAATTAGAGAATATACTAGACTTATACTATAAATCTATTAATAAAATTAGAAATATATATTACAATAATATAGATAGTTAGAAAAGATAAAAATAAAAGATATAACAATTGTACTTTAATTTTACAAAATACGCTAGAAACTTAACGCGCAACTTATGCAATTCTACTTATTCTTAATATATACTATAGCAATACTAAATCTATATTTAAATTGCATCTTATATAAATGTGTCGAAATTGCGTATTTAAGATTAAGCTAATAGTTTTTCTTTTAATAGCTATTAACTATGTTAAATATATATTTAATCTATTCTAAATTTTAGAAATCAAACAAAATTATAATTACTTAATATAATAGAATAATCAATCTATATATTTAGTATATACTAAATATATACAATTTGTCTTTAACGCGTCTTTTTAAACTTTTAATCTTTTTGCTTGTTTTAGTATAATATATATAAAATATAGACTCGACATAAAGAAAACTTATCTCAAATATAGATTTTTTACTCGAAATAAGCTCTAAAATAATTAGCTTATAGATTTAGCATATATTTGATATATATAACTTAAAATAGAGATATCTTTTAAAACTTATAATTTTTCGACTTTGTTTAGCACAATCTATATTAAGCATAGACTAAGTATAAACAAAACTAATCTCGAGTAAAAATTTCTACCCGAAATAAGCTTGTCCCGAATGGGAAATCTGCACTCGGAATAAGCTATATGCTCTTAAGTCGATATATTATTAACAAAAAAAGAAAAAAACTTGTTTAGAAATATCTACTTTATAATTTTTTTTTAGTAATTTTGCTAATTATAGTTGATAAAAAAACTCTATTTAATTTTATTGTTAATAAATATTTAAGCAATATTTAGCTTTTCTAATAATTTTGAAATATTAGAGCAATTAGACTTTGTTGTCGATTTTAACTTAACAATATTATATAGTATTGTTGCAATAAGTTTTTCAAAATATATATTATAACATTTATTATATATTTGATATCTCAGAAATCTTGCAGTTTTTAAATAAATTTGTTTTTTGTAGCAACAACTAATAACAACTAAAGTAATTAATTAAAATAAATTACAAAAACTTTTTAAGTATAGAAAATTCTTCGAATTACTAAATACTTAATACTGTATAGCCTCTCTATAGAGTGATTTCACTGCGAAAAATCGGTAAATTACCGGTGAACTCCCGGTGGAGATCCGGTAAGAAAACAGTTTTTTCCTAGTAATTTCCTAGTAATTTCCTAGTAATTTCCTAGTAAATTACTCGTTATACTCGGTTTAATATCCCATAACACGCCTTACGGTTAGTAGATGAGCTCACCGTTATTGCACCAAAGTATTTAAAAATAAACAATTTAATTAAGTAAATAAGTACTTATACTATCTAATATTAATAATAATTAATCTAAATTTGCACGCACTAGTAGGGGGGATCTTTCGCGCGTACATATTTTAAGCAAAACGTCTAATTATCTAATTAAAATTCTACTAGCGCTAATAATTGTAGAGCTAGAGCTTTCCCGAGTATTTTAAACTTTAAATTTAAGATTAAAACTTTAAATAGAAAAATAGAAAAATACTTTAACAACTTCACGCTTTGACGAATCAACGATTTAGATACTTTACTATTTAACATTCTTAAAACTAAAACCCCGATTAGACTAGTGTCGAGACTTGTCAAAATTTTCAAATTTGAATAAAAGTTATAAAGTAGCACCTATAGGATCTATAGGGTGGAAAACCGGTAAATTACCAGTGCGAATCTGGTGAGAGGTTCAGGATCGGTAAAAACTTGGTAAATTCTTGACGAACTCTCGGTGAACCCTTGGTGAACCCTCTAGAAATAACCAAAACCCGTGACTAGTTGATAGAAGCACTAGGAACTTCCGGTAGAATTACTTCTACAAAAGCCAGTACAGTATCTTAAATAAATTACTCGAAATCAGTTTGTAAAAAGTCGACAAATATTTCTTTTAATATCGATAAAAACATATATTTGTTGCTACTTCGAAACAAATTGATTGCAATAGCTATTAATAATTTTGCAAAGATATTTTATTTGTTTTCAGACAATATATCGATTTTCTTATAAAAAACTAGAATTAATTTTTAATAAAAATTAATATAATAGATAATTAAGTACTACTAAAAGTTAGTCTATTTATTACTAAAAGTCGAGTAGTACAAGTATATTCAATAAGAAGACTTATATTTAAACAAATATATTTTAGTACTTTCTTTTACAATAATATAATTTAGTCAGCAGTATTTTTTGGAGATTAAACAAGTATTATACAATATTATTAACTTATATATATTATCTTGTATTCTTAGATTTTTCTATATTCTATATAAGTAAGAAATTTTTTATAACAGTTTGTTGCTTTAGCTATAATCTATTTTGCTTAATCAATTTGTTATAATTATGTTAATTTATCTTTTTCGAGAAATACTTAGTACACTAAGAAGCTAAGTTCTTGAGAAATATTTTTGCAATAATAAAAGTTATATAAAAAAATATTGTAAAATAAAGTATTGCAAAACAATAAAATTAAGAATAGAAAATTTAACAATTACAAATATTTTATATTAATTTAAGCGCTCGAATTTGGTTATTAGAACAGAAAACAAAATTCCAATATATTTATCTTTTAGTTAATTAGATTTCTTAACAAATACTCTTAATTATAGATAGTATATATAAAGATATTAAAATTAAACAAAAGATCTATAAACAACGCAAAATAATACTGTTTAAAAAAATATATAAGCTGAAAATTTTTTGTAATACTAAAATTGTTATTATTATTTACAAATACAATTAATATTTAATTTATAAATCTATATATTAGCAGTTGTAATTGCTATTTATAGAACAGATTATAAATTAAGTTTTTGTAATTCCAAAAATAATTGTCTAACAATTATTAGAAAAAATTATATTTGCTATTAAAATATATTTTGTTTTATAATTTAAATTTTAAAAAATAAAGTAAATCGAAAATACAAATTATTAAACTAATACTATTAGCAAATAAAAAGAATTTATAAGAGAAACAAAATTTGCAAATATTGCAAAATAAAGATTTATTTAAAAATGTAACAATAACAGAAGATCGAAATCTAAAAAAACTAGAAAAAAAGAAAGATACTAAGATTTAGAGAGATCGATAAATGCAAAATTATATTTCTAATACTTTGAAGAGATATCTATAATCTTTCTCGAAAAAAGAAAAAAAAAAGAAAAAGAATATAATAATACAATTGCAGCAATTCTGTAAAATAATTCAAACAATATAGTAGAATTTTACTATTATTTTCTGCTTGTTTAGTTATTTATTTAAGCAATTAGAAAACAACAATATTAGATATTAACAAAAATTATATCTAAAATTATACAACTTATTATTAAAACTTTTTTAATAAAGAAAGACAAATTATAGTTACTAATTCGAAGTTAAAGAAATTCAGCTAATAATATAATATTAAGATTTAAAACTACAAAAGTAAAATTAAACAAAAACAATCTTATAACTAAGTTTAGTTTAGCTATATAATTAACTTTAGAATATTCTATTCTTTTAAAACTGTTAAATAGCAGTAAAATTCTATTTATCTCTCTCGATTCTTTCTTAATAGCAATTATAAACTTTTTGCTTATTAAGTATTTTTTAAATAGTTTTTTATTTAAATTGATTAAAAGTTTTTTTTATAAAACAATCTAAAAAATCTAAAAAAAAGAAAACTTTATTTAATAAAAATACAGAAATTTAAAAACTATTTTAGCAATTACAATTTCGAAAGTAATAGTAAAATAAAAAATCGAATTAAAAAAATAGTAATTTCAAAAATCTATAAATAAATTTTAAAGTACTAGATTTCAATTAAAATTGTTAAAAAAGTATAAATTTTTAATTCCAATATAAAATAATAGATATTTTAAAATTATCAAGTTTTGTAATTACAACTTTAAAGAGATATACAATTATATTATTATATAAAACAAAAATAATTTTAATAACTTTTACAATATTGTTTAAAAAGACAAAAAAAGAACAATTCTAATAATATTTAAAAGTTCTTAAAACAATAATAATTAACAATAATAATATATTTTTTATTTTAAAAATACTAAAGTCTTTAAATTTCTCAAAATATTTTATTATTTTTTGCAAAATAAATATAGTTTTTCTAAAATTATCTATTTTGTAGACAATTATATTTTTTAAATATATAACAATATTAATTGTTTAAACTTTCTTTTATATATAATAAAATATTAAATCTAATAGTTAAGATTTCTTTCAAAATTAATCTAATCGACAATTATATTCTATACAAATATTAATAGATATAAATTTTAAATATATAAAATTAAATTTAGTTGCTTTGTATAAATATATAAAGTATATTGCAAACTTAAAAGTAAAAGAATTGTTATATATAATTTTTTTAATAAAGTTTAGTAATATTAGAGTATACTTAACTGTTTAAATATTAATTTAAAAAAAAATATTAACAATACTATAATAACAAAAGACTTTTAAAGAATTTTCTATAAAATAGAAAATTAGTTTTGTCGAAAAACAATTTTAGATTAAATATATACTATAATAATTTTTTAATTTTGATATAAACAATTAATAAAGTTTCAATTTGTTATATTTAATATTAAAAGAAAATTTTTAGACAAAAATTTTATTTACTAATTTTATTTGCAATTTTTCCAGAATTGCAAGCAATAGATACTCAAATAGTAAAAAGATTAATAATTATTTTAATAGTAGAGAAATTAATAAATACTTTAACAATAGTAGTTAAAACAGTTTAATATTATAATTAACAGCAGATAATAGAGAATTTTTAATATTAAAATTTACAATAATTATTTTTGCTATTAATAATATTAGTTTTTAAAATAGAGAATTAGAAAAGAAAAATTAAATATAAAACAAATTTTACAAATATTAAAGAATAAGAATCTATATATATTTTGTAATATTGTTTCTTTAACTTTGCAAAACAATTCAATTTTTTTAAAAACTTAGTCTAGATTAGTTAGTTTTTTAAAATAGATTTAGAACAACTAAATATTACAGATTTTTTTTTTATTTGTTTAAAATTTCTGCGCAATAAAAGCTTAATATTATTTTGCTTTTATATAATCGAATTATCAAGTTTAAATTTGTATCGATTTTGTATAATTTAAATAAGAAAAAGTTAACTATTTTGTATAATAGATAATCTATAGTTAAAAAAAGACAAAAAAAAGACAGATAATTTTTGTTTGTTAAAATAGATATTAATATATATTTGCAAAAAAGTATAAGCAAATTATAGCTAAAATTTATATTGCAATAATATTGCAAACTAGAGCAAACTAAAAAAAATATATACAATTATTAAAAGCATTAGCTTCTTAACAATTAAATTAAAACTATTTTGCTTTAGTTAATAATTATATATTGTAGCAAACTATAGTTTGCAAATACAATTTAATATATTATAGATAGTTATTAATATTTTATGCAAACAAATTCTTGTTTTAGTTGTCAACATTATAATAGAAAGACTAAATCTACTTTAGTCGATAATTATATACTACAACAAGCTACAATAAATTGCAGTCTACTATTAATAGATAGATATTAATATCTTATATCGATATTATAATAGAGATTTACTATAGTTGATAGTTATATACTGCAGCAAGCTGCAACAAACTGCAATCTACTATTAATAAATAGACAATAATATCTTATAGATAGTTGCTAAAATTAAAGATAATTATAGTACTATAGCTTGCAACAATTAATAAACAATTAATAAGTATTAAAATCTTATATAAAGATACTAAAATTCTATAAATATTAATTCTAATAACAATAAAACTAAAGTTGTTTCGATTAATAATTATATATTGCAGTAAATTGCAGTCTACTATTTAGTACTAATATAGTTGTATAATAGCTACTAATTCTTAATCTTAATACAACTATTATTAATTGTTTTGTATTTTGTATTTTCTATATATATTAATTTTTAGCTTTATTACAATATAACAATACTATTTAAAAATTAAAAAAACAAAATTTTGCTTTATAACAATTATATATTGTTTACTTATTTTTCGAATACTCTTTTAATATAGAAAGATATTAATATAAATATAAAGCAAATTTTGCTTAAAAATATAATAGAAAGACTTTGTAATTATTGGGCATATAGCTTATCCCAAATGCAAATTTCTTACTCGAGACAAGCTTATTTCAAGTAAGAATTCTTATCTAAGATAAACTCTATTTATACTTAGTTTATGCTCAACATAAAGCGTACTAAATAAAACAAAAATTATAAGTTTAAAAAGTTGCTCTTATTGCAAGTTGTATACATTAAACATATACTAAATCTATAATTTCGTTATCGCAAAGCTTATTTTAAATAAGAAATTTGCATCTAAAATAAGCTTTGTTTATGTCGAATCTATACTTCACATATATCGTGTTAAATTAAGCAAAAAGATTAAAAGTTTAAAAACGCATTAAAGAGAATATATATACATCTAGCATATATTAGATATATAAATTGATTATCTCAATACATCAAGTAATTATAATTTTGTTCAATTTCTAAGACTTAGAATAAGCTAAATATATACTCAACATAGTTTATAATTATTAAAAGAAAAACTATTATCTCGATTTTAAATGCGCAATTTCGATGCGTTTATGCAAGATACAATTCAAATATAGATTTAACATTGCTATAACATATATTAAAAATAAATAAAATCGCGCAAATTGTATATCAAGTCTTTAGTATATTTTGTAAAATTAAAGTACAATTGTTGCGTTTTTTATTTTTATCTTTTTTAATTATTTGCATAGTTGTAGTATATACTTTTAATTTTATTAACAAATCTATAGCATAAATTTAGCATATTTTCTAATTTTACTATTTCTATTATCTTAACATATATTTAGCATAAGTATTGTCACAATTTAGTTTGCTAATCTTAGAGTATATTACAACAATTCTAATATAACAAACGCACAAAACTTGTCTTTTCTAAAGTATTATTATAATAAGCATAGCATATGCGACGCTTTTGTCTAGCATATACTAATTACACACTTAAAGATTTTTCTTTAATTCGAATCTTAATTTTGTAACTAAATATAAGTATTCAATTATAACACAATTCTACATTAAATATATATTAAGTCTATATTTAATATATATAAAATTCAATTAAGTAGATAACAAATCTAATAAAAAGACATTTTTTGTTGCAATTTAACTTATATTAAGCATTAACAATATCTATTATTAAATTCTTAAAAAATAATAGACGATCTAAACATAAATTTAATCTAAGCTTAACATATATTAAATATTATTAATAACATCAAATTTTAAAATTCGAATTGTTTTCTTTAATACAAACGTATAAATCGCATAAATTTAATTGCAACTCTATATACATTAAGCATTAACAAATGTAATTGTACAATAATGTTAATTAATTAAATGTATAAAATAACTTTTATCGTTCTTAATTGTTAATTATTCGTATATATAGTTGTAATTTTATTTATATTTAATATATATTAAGTTAAGATTAAAATTAAACTACGTTATTACTAAAGAACGTATTATACTAAAGTAAATAAACAAATACTTTAATTAATTATATACAACGCATACGCTAAGCATATATAGTTGCAAATCTAGACACAAAAAATATTTCTTCAAACATACATTATTTTAAGAAAAAATATATATCTTTTTTATACTTAATATATATCTAACTTATGCTAATTTAATATTGTAAAGCTTTAAATTAAATTTAAAAAATAGCAAAATACAAATTATTCTACAAAATTGAAGTATAACTTTTATATATTTTGTCTAAGCTAAGCTTATATTTTGCATAAATACAAATATATAATTAATATAATTGTCTATTAATATATTAACAATATAAAGCATATTGCGTAAACTAGATTAATATTAAATATATACTAAACTTATATAGAACAATTGTTATAATTAAAGATTTGCGATTGTTTTTAACACATACTTTTATTACAAAGTAAGCTTATTTTATACTTATTATATACTTGATTTATCTCTTATTTTCTTTATTTTTATACTATATATATAAATGCTTATTTTGTAATTTAAGACTTCGACAACGTATTAATTACGCATAGATTTAACTAATATTAATTTCGCATTAATACAACTTTTAAAGTTATTAATCAATTATTGTTTGTTATTTTTTTTCGAATATTTGTCTTTCGATTTAAAGAATACTTGTAAAAAGCATACTTTTAACTTAGTTTTAAAATATGTTAAGCTTACGTTAATTTATTTTTAACGCTATATTAATACTTCGATCAAAAAGCTTCTTTTTGTATATCTTATAATATTAGTTTGTACTTAATATATACTTAAACTATACGCAAATTAATATATTTACTATAAATATTCAATTTTCGAATAAATTATTTAATTATATCTTAGATTCAATCTATACTAAATATAAATTAATATCAAAGAAACATAAAAAAGCAAAGAAATCTTATAATAATAATGCGTTTAAGATCTTAAAAATCTTCAAAAATTTATATTTTATTTATATTTAATATATGCGTAATTAACGAAAAAAAGTTGTTTATAATAATAAAAAGTTAAATGCAATAATCGATTCTAGTAGAAGAGTCTAAGACTCGTATATATTATACTTATGCTTACTATATATATAGAAGAGAATTATAATGCTTCTTTTAATTTAAACAAGAACAAGTCTTATTTATTAATTTACTATATTAAAATTATATTAATTTTATATTTAATAAATGCTTGCGTTCTAATTAATATTTCAATAACAAAAAAGAGTAAAATATTATTTGCAATTTTATGTTACGTTTATAATATATTTATACTAAGTTTATACATAGCTAGTTTTTTTTCAAATAAATTTATCTCTATTAACAACAAGAGTTAATGCGATTATCTTTTTATTTATATTAAAATTATACTAAGTTTATACTTAATTAATACAATTATTGCAAAAACTATTGTTACATCTACAACTAAAAAAGACAAAAATTAAATTATTTTTTATTGTGTATATTATATATATGTTAAGTATAAATTAGAACAAATTAGCAACAAGAAATTTTTAAAATTGTTTAATTAAATTTTAGACTCAATATATATTATATATAATACTTTGATTTGTCTTAACTAATTGTATACTTTCGATTATATCTAATATATACAATATAGACAATTAAGTATTTGTCTTTTTAACTTCAATCTAACAAAGTAAATTAATACTTATTATATGTTTTGCTTTTATATAATTGTTGCAACAATTATATCTTAATAAAAAAGTTTCTTTTATAAATTAATTTAAAATAAAGTACAATCTATATTTAACATAAAATCTCTCTATACTTTTTTTAATCTTAAATCAAGATTCTCTTTTTAATTATATTCAAATATATATTAAGTTTGTATCTTGTCTACATTTACTATATACTTATTTTATTTATTATTTTAATCTTATACTTACTTTTTTTATTCTAAATATTATTCTTTATAAAATAAAGTTAAACAAGCAATTATAATAGTTTATTATATTGTCGTACTTGTTAATTTTACAAATAATACAAATATTTTGTATATAATTTCGTTTTTAATTGTTTCTTTTTAATTTTTAATTTTTTAATAAAATAATAAATCTTTTTTTAAATTAATACTTAATATAAACTCGATATATATTAGATTTATACGTAGTCTTTTAAGTCTAAACGAAAGTTCTTAAATTATTAATATTATACAATATTTATAAAACAAAGATATAAATTTATAAGCTAATTTATCTTTGTTGTTGTTTTAATTGTTTAATAGATTTTGTTAATTTACTTGTAATAAAATTATATTTAAAATATTCTTTATATTGTTAATAATATCGAATTTCTTTAATTCGACAACTTTTTTTGTTAGTTTTTTCTCTTTTTTTTCTAAAAGTTTGTTACATTCTTAATATATATATTGTATGCGTTGTTTTCGCATTTAATTTTTAATTTAATATTTTAATAATATTGCTCTATATTTTTTGCTTAATTTTGATATATTATTTATAAAGCTTAAGTCTAATTTATGCTTATTTAAGCTAGACAACAATATACGTTAAGTTAATGTTCGACGTTTGTCTTTTCTAAATAATATCTTTATATATCGTTGTATTAAAGAGAACGTTTTAGAATTTTTATCAAATATATATTGAGCCAATATCTAGCGTTTATCTTTTCTAGATAATATCTTTGCATGTTGTCGTATTAAAGAAGACATTTCAAGATCTTTATCTAACATATATTGAATCAATATTTTTTTTTTTTTTTTTTAGATAATGTCTTTGTATATCGTTATATTAAAGAAAATATTTTAGAATCTTTATCTAATATATATCGAATTAATATTTAATATTTGTCTTTTTTAAATAATATCTTTGTATATTGTTGTATTAAAAAAGATGTTTTAGAATCTTTATCTAATATATATCGAGTCGATATTTAACGTCAATTTTTTATTAAGTAAGTAGTTCTTAGATTGCGACTTTAAAGTATATAAAAAATCTTACTATTAAATTTAAATATTATGTTTGTGTTAAATTTATACTTAAAATCAAGTTTATTAAGAAAGAATATTATATAAGAATTTTTTAAATTAAAAGAAAGGTATAAATATTGTTAACAACGCTTTGCAACTCTTCGATTTTTTTTATCTATAATTTAATTAGTTATTAAGTCAAATTAAATATAAACTAATTGTATATTTTTTTTGATTAATTGAGCGACAATACAATTGAATTTACTACAATTGCGTCAAATAAATAAAATATTTTTTTTGTTTCGAAATTGTTCTTTTCAAACATCTTAATAGCGTATTTTCTTATTTTAGCATATAATTAGCATAAATATAGCTTAAAACAAATATAGATTTTATCTAAATATAGAAGCAAGTAATAATAATTTTTGTTTCGCAAACTTATTGTCTTAAAAGTAATTGCTTTCTTCTATATTAATATAATTGCAAACTAGCGTTTATTAATGCAAAAAAAAAATTAATTTCTCTTTATATAATTTAACAAGAATTTATTTTATTTTTTGATATTTAATTTATATCTTAAGTTTAAAATATAATATACTTATACTATTTATATATTGTAGTAATTTGTTAACAATCTTAATCTTTTAAAGTTAATTAATAAAATAAGTTGTCAAATAATTAAAATAATATTTTCGAAAATTATGCTTAAAATATATTTGATAAAAGATTAATATATATTCGAGAAATTTAAATTACTCTCGAAAGTTGTTAAAATTGTAAAAATATTTCTTAAATTTTAAACAAAACATTAGTAATATCTATATAATTCTAATATATACTAAATATACTTTAAGTTTGTTTTTTGTTTATATTTATTATAAAAGTTCGCAATTCTTTGTTTTTACAATTAATATAAAAAATTTAAATAGTTTAACAAACAACTTCTTTTAACGTTTTAAATATTTTAATAAATATTGTATAATAATTTTCGATAATTTTTACATTAATTTACGCGTAATAATAAATATTAATTTCTATTGTAATTTAAGTATACACTTAATATATATTGTGCATGCATTAAATTTACAATAATAATTCTTGTTTTAATTTAAAATATTATATAGATTTGTTTTGTTTTAAACTTGTTTAAATATAAGATTTATTTTAAAATATAATTGATTTATAAAGATTTTAATCTAAGTATAAGTACAATATACAACAATATATTGTTAAGAATTTTTGTTAAAATAAATAATATTTTTAATTTATTGCTTTTTTAAAGAACGCAATTGATTAAAAGCAAATTTTCGCTTAACTTCTATAGATTATAAGCTAGATTTATACAATATTTAAACTAAATATAAACTAATTTTTTAAAGCTATTTTAATAAAAAATTTCTCGAATTTTTGTTTCTAAATTAATATTGTTATGCGATTTTTTATATTAAGATTATTGTATATATAACGCAAAGCAATCTTGTTATATTTTGCGCATAAATCGAATATAATAGAAAAAATAGCAAAACGTTTTACAAAATGTTTAGAGCAAACAACGCATATACTAGATATAAGCTTAGTTTATGCGCTATCAAAAATAATAAATCTTGTTGTTTAATTATTGCAATTACGTTGTTGACAATTTCTTAAAACATTTTGATAAAATATAATAAATAATAAGTATAATTTTCGCGTGCAATTAGCATAAAGAATGGAAATTGTTCTTAATTAACAAAAATATAAATGTCTAATTAGATATTGCATATATTAGTCTTAATTTTGTTACTTCTTTAAAAATAATTAAATTTAATATATATTTAATATATATTAAATTTGCATTAAAATAAAATTGATCGCAAATAAAGTTTTTAGAAGCTAGATATCTAATAAAAATGCAATTTTTTGTACGTTATTGTAACTTGTAGTCTATTAAGACGCGAAAATAATTAATATTAATACGTGTTAAATTTGCGTTAATAATTCAATTTGTGTGCTATAATTTTGTATCAAAAAGTAGAGAGCATCTAATTCGATAAATCTATAAGATTAGTTTACAAATAATATAAATAAAGTAAAAGTTTATTTTATAAGTCTCTTATATAGTAAGCTTTTAATTTTCGTATATGCGAGTTATAGATTTAAAATACACACAACATATATATTAATTTTGTTATTTTTTAAGAAATTTATAATACTAAGTCTCTATGCGACGCTTTAATTGCGCGTTGAAATTTATTATATACGTTAATTAAGTAAAGTATTGTCGAAAATTGTTAATATTTTTAAGCTTAACTTTATTGTATATTAAATATATATATAGTACGTCTAGATATATATGTTTGCAATACTTAATTTCAAAATATTTAAAACTTTAATACTAAATTTTGTTTGCTTTGTCTTTTTTTTAATTTCTAAAAATAAAAAAGCAATTTAAGTAATCTTAAAATTAATTGCGACAACAAAAAATTAAATCTAGTTTTAATATAAATCAAAATTATATTTTATTTAAGTTAAATATATATTAGATATATACTTGTTAATTAATATTTTAATAGAGATATTAATTGAGATCTTAACTAATATTGTGCTTTTCTTATATACAAAATAAAAAATTCTCTTTAAATGCGTATATAAATATGTTAAAATATTGTAATAATTTTGCACTTTTAATACAATTATTTGATTGCATTCTTCGAAAATAATTGCAATCTTATTAACGTTAATAAAGCTCTATATATAATAAACATTAGCTTAATATATAATAGATATAAAGCGTAAAAGAGAATTTATCTTTTTAAGTCTTATAAGCAATAATTTGTTAAAATTATTAAACTTTCAATTGTTTAATGCATTTTAATTTTTTTGATTGTTTATAAAAGCATTTTTGTTAATATCTTAATTATTTAATGTTGCATTTAACTCAATAATATTAATATTATTAAAATTCGAAATTTGTTTATATATTTAGCAAATATCTAATATATAATAAGTATAAAGTAAATCTTAATTTTATTTATTTATTGCGAAATTGTTTGTTAATTTTAATTTACAAGATTTTTAAACGTAAAAGAATTCTTCTTGTTAAAAGATATAAAGACTTCGAAGACAAAAAAATTAATAATATTATTAAAAGATATATTGTTATTAAGATTTAAATTAAATATAGACTAAGCTTAAATATAATATATGTGCAAAACAAGTAATTGAATTGCGCAAATATAAAACTATATCGAGCTTATACTATGTTTAAAAATAATTTATGCTATAACAAAATATAATCTTGCAATACGTAAATCTTGTTTTTAAACTTAGTTGATTGCACGTTACAAATCTTACACAATTTTAAAAATATTATAGATATAAAAAATTAAATTTATGTCTAGCATATATCAAAAAGAAGCAAAATTCTAGAAGTTAATTTTTAGTTAACATTAAATAAAAAAGTTTATACTTTATATAAGCTATATATATATTAAATTTGCATCTCGATCGCGAACAAAGATCGCAATTAATTTTTATTGTTTAAAATAATTATGCTAAGTATAAGTTGAGCATCGACAAAGCTTATCTCAAGTGAGAATTTTTATCTAAGATAAGCTCGTCTCAAATGCGATTTCTACACTTAAGGTGAGTTGCAATCTAGTAATTATTAATATTTCGATATAGTTAAATATATAAAATTTTGTTAAAAAAAAATATTAAAGCTTCTATAGATACAATTTAAATCTATAAAAAATAAAAAATAAACTAAGTTAAAAAAACAAATTACAGAATACAAAAGTCTAAATTTTTTTTTGTTCTAAATTATATTATTAATCTAATTGTTTGTAAACTTCAAATAGTTCTGCAGATTTTGCAGCAACTATCTTAGTTATACTAGCTATATTTTTATTGCTTAAGTAGTTGCTAGCACAGATATATTATTGTTAACAATTTAAGAAATATTATTTAAGCAATAATCTTATATAAATTTTTAAAATAATATATTGTTAGCAAATTTTTTTTGTTATAATATTTTGCTTTTTATTTTTTAGAATTTATTTAGTACTTTTATTGATTACTTAAATATAAATTAAATTAATTCTAATAATATATTTAATACTTCTTTTTTCTTCAAATTTATTTAAATTATTTATTTTTTTTAATAATTATTTTGTTTTAACAATATATCTAATACTTTTTCTTTCTCTAAAATTATGTAATTCTTTTAACAATTATTTTGTTTTAACAATATATCTAATACTTTTTCTTTCTCTAAAATTATGTAATTCTTTTAACAACTATTTTGTTTTAACAATATATTTAACAAGTCTTTTTCTATCAAAAATAAATTTAATTAAACAATTAATTCTTCTTCTTTTATAGAAGTTATTAGAAACTATATTAATTACAATTCTAGTATAAAATATCTTATTAATTGTTAGATTATAGCTAATAACAATATAGCGCTATTTTATATTAATAAGTTAACTACAATTCTTTAAAAAACAATAGTAGCTTTTTACAATCTACTATATATATTTAGTTTAGCAAAAGTTAAACAAAGCAATTTGTCTAAAAAAACTAACAAAAGATTTCTCTTAATATTAGAGAAACTTATATATAAAAGTTTAAATTGTTTTATACTATAATAATTTATAGATAAAATACAAAAAAATATTTATCTACTTTTTAGTCTTTAATTTAGTAAAATTATTAATAGAAAGATTGCTTAGTTAATCTATTTTTATATTGTAAGACTTTTAGCAAACTTATACTTTTTAAAAAATATAAAAACAACAAATTTTCTATACAATCTAATAGAATTAATTGTAGAATTATCTTAAATCGATTGTAAATTAAAATACAATATATTTTGTTTTTAATAAATTTTAAGCAAATACATTTATTGCTAAACTTTCAATTAATATACTATTTGCTATTAAATTCTTTTGCAACAATTATTATTAAATATAATAGACAAAAATATAATAGATATTATATATTTGTTTTCAATTTACAATATTAAATAGAAACTGTTTATAATATACAAAAAACTTCTTTCTTTGCTTTTCTATATATTTGTTTGTTTGTTTAAATACTAATTAAATATTTATACTAATATTAGTTTTATAGAAAAACTATTTAATCTATTTTATAAAAGATCTAATATATTGTTAATATTTTAAGTATAATTTGCAACTAACTGTAAAAAAATATTGTTATTGTTATTTTTATAAAACAAAAACAGAAATCTGTAATTTAATTTTCGATTAAATTATATATGTTAATAGTTTAATACAATAATTAGATTTTTGTTTTCTTTTTTTTTCTATTTAATATACTATATACTGCAAGATTTTATACTATAATTTAAAAATAGTTTGTTTACTAAAATTAAGTTAAGTTATTTAATTTAATTAGCAAAACATATCTAATAAACTGTTCTATTTAAAATATATAAAATATATAAAATATTTTTTATTTTTTAATACTTGTTCGATTTAAATTCTGATCGAACAAATAATTGTTTAATTGTACTTTTACTTAAGCAAGTCTGCGCTTTATAGCTATTATAGAATATTATTCAAAATATTTTTTATCTCTCGAATTTAATTCGACAATATTTAGCAATTTTCTAAATAAATTAAAGATATCGAATATTTTAATATTTACAAATATTTAATTAATTAACAATTTTTTACAGTTTAATCTTATTTTATATTTTGTATTTATCTTAATTTTTGTTCTTTTAATATACAAAGAATATAAAAGATATTAATAGACAAAGAAGTCTATATACAAGATAAATAATATTACAAATTTAATATAATTTTAATAGATTATAAATAATATCTATAATTTATATATTATATTGTATACAATATGCAATGTTTAAGTTAGCAAGTTTTTATATAAGTTTCTATTTAGATTATCGATTTATTTATTGTTAATATATTATAGAATCGAATATCTTATTAAGTAGATTTGTTTCTCTAATATTTTAAGCGCAAAATTTGTTGCTTAAAATTTTTTAAGATTTTAAAACAATATATTTTAAAGTTGTTATATATAGTAATACAGTACTACTATTGGCGCAAGACAAGATAGATCTATATTATATATATTTTATTAGATTATTTAAAGAATCTATTATTAAAATAGATAATAACGCTAATAAACTTTTTAATACAAATATTTTGTTAAAATAAGATAAAAATATATCGAGTATATTTGCTCTTAAATATATAAAGTAATATCTTGCTCAAAATTAAACAAATATAAATTTCTATCTTCTTGCGTTAATATACAACAATAGTAGTTTTATTTAATATATAAAAATATTTAGTCTATTTCAATATATATATTAATATTTTTTGTTATTATATATATTAAGTATATTTTTGTTTTGCGTTGTTTGCAAATTTTAATTTAAAAAATTGTATTTATATTTTTTTAAAATCTTTATAATATTAAAGTAATTTCAAAATACTATAATATATAAAAATAATTATTTCTTATAATCGAATATATTTGAATTTGCTTTAATATAGAGTAGCTAATATACAATAATTTTAATAGTTAAATTTAGTTATTGTAAGCAAGACTTTGTTAATACAAAATATAGAACTAACAAATTTTTTTTAAATTTAATTGTATCTAATTTAAATTAACTTTAAAAATTAGAAATAAATAAATATATATTACAAATTTGTATTCTATAGTTTATATTAAAAATATTTTGTTTAAATTGTTTAATAAATCGAGCTTGCGCTAAAGATATTTTGTATTAGTATTGTAAAAATATTTTTTAAATATTGTACTACAATTTAATTTCTAAAAATAAATTATATATTCTAGTAAATTTATAACTAGAATATTCGATATATATAAAATTATTGCTAGATACTTATAATTTTCTATTATATATTTAATTTGCAAGTAGTTAATTGTTAATTATATTTGTAGATTTACTATATATAGATTTATTACTAAATATCTTTATTATTTTTTTAAATTTATTTATTTCTTAATTTTATCTGTTTTTGTTATAAATTTATTATTATTCTATATATTTGGTTGAATTTAATAGCAAATTATATATAAATAATATTTGTTTTTGTTTTAGAGCTCTTTAACAATAGTAAGCAATATACTAATTGTATTAAATCAATTAAAATTTAATTAAATAAATATCAATATCTATATAGAGAAAATTAAGTCTATAAGAATTATAATTTTACAAAATAGTTTTATTTCAAAATAATAGCTCTTTTGTATTTGTAAGATTTTTATATATAGTATATATAAAAATTAATACGTTATATAATCTTTTGCTAATAGAAATAGAAATACAATTAAATATAATTTTGCTTAAAAGAGCTATAATTATTAGAATTTCTATTTAAAACAATAATCTATAATCGAATAAATATTAAATATAATATAAGTTCTTTTTAAACTTATATTAAATCTGAAGAAAAAAAAAATTCAATATTAAAATAATCTGATATATTGTTTATCTATATTAATTTATACGCAATTTAAAAGACTTTTATTAATAATATATATTGTACAACCAAATAGAAATCTGAATTGTTAGATTAATTTTTGCAATTAATTTTGTATTAATATTTTTCGAAATTCTAAATATTTAAACAATATATTGCAGTTTATTGGATAGTTATAAAATTTTTTAGAAAACAAATCTATATAGTTAGTTAAATTTAAAGTTTTTAATCTTAGTTTTAAGAATAGAGTAAAAAAGATTTTAAATATAATTAATTATATAGTTAAGCAGTTTAATATATTAATTGTTTTTAAATTTTATTACTTAATATTTGCAAAAAGCAAAAACAATTAAAAAAACAAAAAATTAATCTGTAACTTTTAATACAAATTATAGAAATTAATATATTGTTTTTTTATTTCTACAATTGTAACAAATATTTAAAAGTAGTTGTTAAAATTTTAATTTATTTTTATAAATTAAAAACAAAATTTATATTTGTATTTTTTCGACAAAGTTTTTAAGTATATAGAAATAGTTAGAAAGATTTTTGTTATATTGTAATATTTAACAAAAGAGTTTTGCAAAAAAGACAAAAATAATATTATAAAATAGTAAAAATATATTTTTGATTTTTTTGTTTTAAAGATTATTAAGACTTTTCGATTAATCGAAAATATAATTCTAAAATGAGATTAAAATAAGATTAATTAATATTATTAAATTATAATTTAAATATATAGTACAAGATTTTTAGACAAATTAATTTTTATTATATATTTTGTTAATAATTTTTCTAAAATACAAATTGCTAATTTGTTTAACTTAAGATTTTTGAAGAATTTTTTATTAAATATTACTATTAGAATTTTAATTATATATAGTCTTACTATAAATAGACAAAACAATAATTTATATTATTTTTTAATATTCTATCTTTGCTAGTTTAGAAATCTATAGATTGTTATATTCTTTAAATCAAAAATCTAAATATATTTATTTTATATTATAATTTAAATACTTTTTAACAAGAATCTAAATCTTTTTTTTATTAAATATTTTATTAAAATTGTTAATTAGAATTAATAATATCGAGTTTGCTTTAATTAAATACTAACTTATTACAATTAAATAATTATACTTATTAACAATTTTTAATTTAATAATCTTTTTTAGATAAAATTTCTTATAATACTTTTTTATACTTTTATATATACTATAATTCAGCTAAGTATTATACAATATATTAATATCTTTAAAATTGCACACAATATAGAGTCGAATTTATAAAATCTAATAAGTAATTTAGTATATACTATTAGCAAAATTTAAAATTAGTATATACAAATTAATATTTGTCTTTTTTAAATAACTAATTTATTTATTTTTATATTTATTTCTAATTATTTTTTGCTATTAATCGATTATATTTTATATTAGTTTGCAAAGTATATTTACTTTTCTTTTTCAACTAGTATATTAGCAAGATATTGCATATTTTTATTTTGTAATTGTTAATACTTTTTAAAAACTCTTTAATATATAGAATCTAAACTACTATATTAATATTACTTGCAAATATAAATATACTGTCAAACTTATTAAAATTTTTATCTCTATTATACAAATTATTAATTTAGATTTTCAAATTTATAGTATTAGTATATTTTAACAGTTTTGCAATAAAGTTGTGCAATAACTTTTAAAATATATAAATTGTAACTTTATATTTGTCTAAATCTTAATTTTATTAACTAATTATAAAAAATTAATTTGAAAAAACAATTAGAAACTGCAGAATAATATTTAAAGATAGATATACTATTTTGTACAAATTTTCTATAAACAACAAATATTAATATAGAGATAATAGATACTAGACTAAGTATTGGATCGGATTTCGATTCCAACTTTTAAAATCGATTCGATTCGACAATTTTAATATTAGAAATCGATTTAAAATTCGATTCGATTTCTATTATTTTAAAATCGAATTAATTCGACTTAACTTAATTCTCGATTTCAACATTTAAAATCGAATCGAATTGTCAAAAAATCAAATATAACGTTATTATATTAATATTTTTTATTTTTGGATATAAATTATTATAATTTGGATTTTTTGCTACAATATTAAGTAATATATTTCGATTTAAAAGCTACTCTTGCTTGTATTATTTTAGAACAACTTATTTATATTAGTTGTTGTTTGTATTACTCTTTTGTATTATTTTTTTGTTCTTAATTTTTTTTCTCAAACTATTAAAGAATATAGTTATACTATATTTGTATTTTTGTTTGCAAAATATCGAATTTTTTAAGAGTTTTAAGTTAATTATTGTCTTTAAACAAAAAGAATTCTAGCAAATCTATCTCTTGCAATTTACTATTTAATAGTTTATATTTTAATTAATTTGCAAGTTAATTTAATTAAGATTTTCTTATTTCTGCTATTAATACTAGAAAAAGAAATTTTTACAAAATATTTAACAAAATATCTATTAATATTTATTGCTTGTTTTGAGAGAAAGAAACAAATATATTGAATAAAATTCAAATATTAATACTTAATTTTAAGCATAATAATTACAAACAACTATTAACAACAATATTTTAAATAAAATTTAATCGAAACTTGTCAATTTACGTTGAACAAAAAAGATTAATATAGAAGTATAATTCGAACTTTAAAATAAATATATTTAAATAACTTTAATTGTAGATAATATTTCAAAAATTGTGTACAAAAGTTGTCACAAGATTTTAAATTATCTTATTGCTTACAACTATTTAAGTATATCAAATATAAAAAAAAAATCTATTTTTCTTTTGTTTAAAATAAAAACAATCTCGATTATAAACAACAATTAATCTAGTCTTAAGTACTTAATATATCTCTATTGTTTTAAATATATAATCTAGTTTTTAAAGAATTGTCTATCTAGAAATTTTAATATATTAAATAGATATTATATTTTAATTTCGCAAATATCTAATTAAATTTACTTTTTTTAATATTAAATATATAGATTGTTAATTAATATTAAAGCTTGTAAAGATTTTAAAATCTTTCAAGATTAAAAACAAGTTTCTTAAAATTGTTATTAATAACACAAGTAATAACAATATATTTAAGAACAAACTTAATAAAATCTTAAATTAACAAGAGTTTTAATAAAACAAACAACAAAATTCTATATTTTGTTTAATTTATATAATTAATTTTGTAACTTAAAATTTTATTTCGACTATAAAATTAAAAACAACAAATAATAATATTGTTGTACAATTAAAGAATAAACAACTTTAAGATATTGCAAGAAGCACAAACTTATCTAATATAATTAAAAAGATATTTAAATTTGTAATAATACAAAAAAATAATATATATATTAAATTTATTAAATTTGCGCTCTTACAATTGCTATTAATAACTTAGCTTAATATTTGCTTCAATTTAGAGTTTTTTAAGAGAAAATTAATAAAAAATTACAAAAACTAATACAAAATATTTGTATTTGTTAAAACTCTATCTATTTTATACTTTGTCGAATATATTAATTACGCAATTATATTAATTTTTAAATAGAGAAATATTTTTAAAATTTAAAAATTTAACAAGTTAAATTCGACAAAAGCAAGTAGAACTTAGTTTTGTTTGTTAACAATATATTAAATTTTTTCTATAATTGTACTCTTATAGTTTCGCAAACAATTAACACAAATATTTATTTAGAATTTCGAGTATTCGATATAATATTTAATTATCTTAAATATCTAGAGAAGATAATAAGAATTAATATTTATTTTTTGAAAAATATTATATTTAAAATTTGCAATAAAGTTTTAACAAAGCTTGCAAAATACTATTCGAAAATAAAAAAACTAAACAATACGTTATACAATCTCGCTAATATTTTAGATTTTATGTAGAAAGTTAATCTTTATAAATTGTAGAATAAAAGAGAAAACAACAATATTGTTAACTACAAAAACAAATACAAAACAAAATTTAAAAATTATCATTAATATTATTACAATTTGACTACTAGTTTAAGAGCAAAAGCGCAAAAAGCAACTATTGCTAAAAAAATAATACAATATAATAATATATATAATCTTTTACTAATATTGATATAGTCTATTATAATTGTTACAAAATTCTTACTTCGACAATTTTAACAATTTTGTTTAATTTAAAATAAAGATAATTAATATCTTTGTATTAATATTGTAGAAAATGAATATTTAATCTAAAAATATTAAAAAAACAATATATTGAACTTTTTAAAATTAATACAAATAACTTAAGATATATTTTTATATTTAATATTATTAATAGATATTAAACAAACTTTTAGTTTTGTTCGAAAAATATATTAATAAAATCGATCTTAAATAAATTTACAAACAATTAAACAAATTATAATAATTAAGTATTTTAATTGTACTATAGATCTAAATACAAAAAAGATTGTTCTTAAATTGTAAAATATATATTGTAGAAAAAAAAATAACAATTAAGCAATAAATAGAGAAAAAGATTTTTTTATATTAAATTTTAAGATTGTTTTAGATTAAATTTATTTATAGATAAGTTAATTTTTAAAAAGAAAATATTTTTAATAATTACAAAAATTATTAGATACTATTAGTAATAATACAAAAAAATAACATATTTAATAAATTAAATTGCTAAAAAAGATTTATTAATAATAAAGTTTCGAAAATTCGAGTCTTAATGTAATGCTATAGCGCTCTCGACGCGCTAGCGTCTCAGAGTATAGCAGAGCACGTAATTCCAAATATCTATAAAAGCTTCGAATAGCACAACATCTCTTTCTAGTTAGATAGCAAGAAACAAACTTGCACATTATAGCAAGTATTAGATAAAAAGAAAGTTTGTTTCTTGTTATTCTTTAACAATTAGTTCTACTACTATCTATCTTATATAATTAAAATATAGTAATACAAGTCTATTATATTTTATGTCTTTTATATCTTAGTGCGTTAACAAAAAGCAAACGCATTTGTATTTTACAATTCTAATTGTTCTATTTTTCGAAGAAAAAGACTTAAAATATAATAGCAATATATCGAACTATAATAGTTTAAATTACAATAACTATTTAACTACTAAATTAGAGTTCGAGAGATTTAATATCTCTTAAAACAACAATTGTTTATAAAATGTTAACAAAAATAATTTTCGTTAATATAGCAATAGTAAAAAAGATAGTTTAGCTACAATTAGAGTTTCGACTTTATATTAGTAAATAAAAATTTTAATAACAAAGATTTAAGATTTGCAAAACGCTTAATAGATTTAAACTATAATAGTTAAACAAACAAATTCTTAAGTTTCTTAATCTATTATTGTATTGCTATTAATAATATTTAAATTTTTAAAGTTCGAGAAATTAAAATTGTACAAAAGTTAAAATATAGATAAGTATATTATCTAATTTCGAGAAATCAATATTAATATAATACAATTTTTAACGTACTTTATTACAAATAAGAACAAAATTCTTTATTGTATATTATTTTTGAAAAACAATATTGTTACGCAATAATATTTAAAAATAAACAATAATGCTAAGCTAAAAAGCAAGATCTTTAAAAAATTTAGAGAATTTCTATTAAATTTAGTTGTTAATTTTGCTAATTGTTGTTTTCTTGTTTACAAAAAATAGAAGATTGCTAAACAAAAATTAGATTAAAAAATAATTGTCTTTAAAAAATATCTAAATAAGCTAGAAATCTATCTAATATTGCTTTTGAAAAAATATAGAATTTATATATTTCTAACTAAGTTAAAACTAAATCTAAAAATAAAAATTCTAGATATTAATAGTATACTAGATACTTGCAATAAGTTTTTAACTATAACTATTATATAAGAACAAATATTAAATTGTATTCGCAAAGCAGACGCAAACAATTTTAAAAATCAACAAATAAAAAATTCTAATATCTTTTTAAACAAATTTTATCAAAATTGTTGTTTAAACAATGTCGACAAATTCAACAAAAACAAAAAGTTTTATATTTTTAAAAACTTGTTATTATTGCGCAAGCAAATTTACAAAATTAGTAATACAAACTATTTAAGAAGTATTAAATATTTTAAATATTATAAAAAGAAATATTACAAAACAAATTGTTTTAATAAATACAAATAAAACAAGTCTATCGCTATTGCTATTACTACAACAAATACAAAAAAAGATTAAGCTTTGTCAATATCTTGCAAGCAAAGCAAAAAAGATAAATAAAAATAGTAAATTCGATTTTAGTAAAAAATTAAATTCGATTTTTCGAAAATAAGTGTTAAATTACAAATCTAGTCGATTCGAAAGCTAAAATAAATCTTATTAACTATATCTATATAATACAATAGAAATTGCAGTTTATATTTGCTATTTTATCAATGCCAAATTTTCTTGATAGCAATAGCTATTTTTGTTACAACGTCTATAAATTGATCTATTATTTAATTGATTTATAAAATTAGTATCAAGAATATACTATTTTGTTCTATTTAATAGAATATATAGATTCTAATTTTATATTAGATATATCAATACTATTTAAGCAAGATATATTAATTAATTCGAAGACACAAAGCTAATAATTTAAGATTTTAGATAAAAAATTAAAGATAGTCGATTTTAAGCAATTTGTTTTAGATCTTGTTAAGTATAGTACAATTTATACAATTGTTTGCGCTAATATTACAAAGATGTTAGACAAAAAATTAACGAAGTTTAAGATTTTTAAGAAATTAAAAGATCTAAAAGATATCTATAATAATAAATTAGCTAAAATTCTATCAAAATTAAGAAAAGAAAATTACGTTATTAAGTTTCAAAACAATAAAGAGTTATTGTTTATATCTTTTTATAATTTTTTACAAAACAAGCTAGCAATACTTCGACAATATCTTGATAATATATTAATTGAAATTAAATTAAATATTTAGTTTGGTTTGCAAATATTTCTATTCTATTTGTATTAAAATCGAACAATAGATTATATCTATATATTAACTATAGAGATCTAAATACAATTATTATTAAAAATTGTTATCTATTGTTTCTAATTATAGATTGTCTATGCGAGACAAAGTATTTTATTATTTTAGATCTAAAGAACGTCTATTATTGTATTTGTATTAAACGCAATAATAAGTAAAAGACAACATTCTATATACGCTATAGATATTTCGAGTATTAGATTATACTATTTGAACTAGCAAACGCATTTGCAACTTTTTAGATCTATATCAATAAAATATTGCGAGAGCTAATTGATATAACTTGCGTAATCTATATAAATAACATACTTGTGTACAACAATAATCTAACAAAACACTAATATTATATTAGATAGATATTAAAATGTTTTCGCAAATATTTGCTATATATTAATCTAAAGAAGTATAAGTTTAATATTATTAAAATTGAATTTCTAAACTTTATTATGTTCTCAAAAGATATACAAATAAATTTGAAAAAAATTAAAAAAATTAAGAAGTAATTTAAATCGAAAACTTATTGCAAACTTTAAATATTTCTAAATTTTATAAATTTTTATAAACATTTTATATATTGCTATTTGAAAAAAGCTATCTCTCTTATTAGTCTATTGAAAGAAAGTAAGAATAGCAAGAAATTTAACTCTTTTGTTTGATCGAATAAAGTAGAGAAAATGTTTTGTTAGTTTTGCGACATTTTTATATCGATTCTACTACTTTGTTATTACAATTCGAACAAAAAAATAAAAATAAAGATTAACATATCTAATTTTGCAATTACAAATATTCTAAGTTAATAAAATAACAACAAAAATTGATGTTTAATAGCGTTCTAATCGCGAAAAATAATTTCGACAAAGCAAAATTATAAAATATATAATTAAGAATTGCTAATTATTGTAATTGCTTTTAAGCAATAAAGATACTATCTAAAAAACAATATTTACTCTATTAAGATATAGTCGAACTACAATAATCTTAGAAAATTTATAAATTAAAAGAAGCTAAACTTAAGACAAATTTACTAAATACTTAAATTAATTGTTTATAATTTTAAAATTTTCTATTATTTAAATAAGAAAAATTCGACAAATAAATTGTCGAGATATTTCAATTATAAAGAGATTTTACTATTAAATACAAAATTGCTATCAATATTGCAAAACAAATTAATATTGTTGTTTAACAAAAATTTGCTAACGCAAAGCAGACAAAAAATATTAGATAATTTAATTTTTATATTTTAAAATAAACTAGTATTGTTGTTTAACAAAAAGTTGCTAACATAAAATAAATAAAAAATATTAAATAATCTAACTTTTGTATTACAACTAGTAGAAATATCTACTAATAGCGCAAAGATTTCGCAATTATAAAATAGAAAGAAAGTTTTTAAAAAACTAGTATCTTTGTTTCAATTAACTAATATTTAAATTGTTATTTTAAGAAAAGTAATTAAAAATATATTAAAAAAACTATATAAAAAATTTCAAAAATTAATAAGATTTTTAATAAAGAATTTTCAAACTAAAAATATTTAAATTGAAAAAATTTATATTAAGATCGAAACGTTATTTTGCTACAAACAAAAAATATAAATTTTAGATCAAAAGAATTTTGTTAAATACAATAGATTGCTCTATATTTTAAAAAATACAATTATTAAAAAGAAGTTAATTCGCAAAAACTATAATAACTTTTTGATAAAACATTTTGAAATTAAGAAAATTCTAAATTTATTTTAATAAAAGTATTTCTAACTTGTCTACGCTAAGTAAATAAAAACGTATATTAAAATATATAATATCTATTAACGTATCAAAGTTTCTTGTTATAAATTATATAGTAAGTTTTGATTCTTATTTGTAACAAAGAAATTATAAAAAGAAATTACTATAAATTTTGTAACAAATTTGTTGTCGAGCAAACACTATAAAGTTGTATATAACTCGATTTTTGTAATAGTCGATTGCTATACAAAAATAATCAAATATATATCTATAACTATCAAAATTAATATTGCAAAACTAGCGAAAATGTTTTTCGATAAAATTGTTTTATATTTCGAAACGTTAACTAATATAGTAAGCAATAGAAGTTTTATCTTTATTAGTATTTTCTAATTTGCTATATGTTTCTATGCACAAATTAAAAGACAATTAAATATTGTTTTTTATTTTTAAACAAATAGTTTAATTAAGCAACAAAATTAAATTTTCGAATACTATTTTCGCACTTATGCTAAAACTAAATAGACGAAATAGATAAATCTATTGTTAATAGCAAAATTTGTTTACAATAATAGCTATTATATCTTAGTCGAAGCTTTGTTGTTCTATTTAATATATAATTATTATTTGAAGATCTACTATAAAGTTAAGAACAACTTTACTAAAGAAAAGATACTATTAATACAAAAACGCATAAAATAGTTTTATAATTTAAGACAACAAAAAAAATACTATAATAAAAAATATAAATTAAAGAGTTTTGCTATAGAAAAATTAATTATACTCTCGACTAAAAATCTAAAGCAAAAGATATTTAGCAAAAAGATATTGCACAAATATATTAAATTGTTTAGAATTAAAAACAAAATTAAAACGCAAACTTATTATTTTATTCTATTTAATATCTATCGAATTTATAATATTTTTTATATTTTATTTCTAAAACTATACTTGTATTGCGCTAACAATTAGTAGACAAAATAAATATTGCAAGTTTCGAAACTTATTAATAACAAAATTTAATAAAAAATTAAAGAAATTCTAGACAAAACTAAGTTAAAAAAACAAATATAATATAAAATTAAATAAATAAATTAAAACAAAAAGTACAATTAATAATTAAAAAAGAATCTCTAGATAATATCGATAAATTGCAATTTTTTTTTAAAAAACAAACGCATAACAAACAAAAGCAAAAAAGATAGCAAAAAAAATTGCGACAACAACAATTATATTAACAATAATTTGTTTAATAAAATATTACGCAATTGTTATTGTATCGTTGTTGTATAATTAAATTATATAGAAAGATTTCTTTATTTTGTTATACAAGATATTAAAAATAATAAGATTGCTTCTTTTAATATAAATGCTTAAAATATAGTTTAAAAACAAAACTATTCTACTATTGTTAATTAGCTAACAATATATTGTAACAACTTAACAAGTTTTTAATATTTTATTAAATTTGTCTTAAAACAACTAAAGATAGCTTTCGAATCTATTTAAAAATAAATTGTCGAATTTTTTAAAATTAACTATAAATAAGTTTTCGAAGTTATTCGAAGTATTTATATTATTTCGAAAAAAACAAACTATAAAAAATTTATTTTGCACAATTTTTTTTGTTTTTGTTACAAACTTGCTTTTGCTATCTATATATATTTTTGTATTTTTTATTTTTTAAAAAATATATAAGCGAACAAAGCGCGAACAAAATAAAAATAAAAATATATTATATTTTTATTTAACAATTTTATCGACAACTTAAAATTGCTAAAAGATTTTGTTGCAAAGTTATAAAATTTCGCCAAATTTTTTTTCGAACTTGTTTTATTTAGATTAACAACAAATTTAAAAACAATTTGTCTTAATTTTGTTTTTTTTATTTCTATTGACAATTTGTTTTTGTTTTTGTTTTTGTTTCTATTTTATTTTAAATTCTAAATATATATTAATAAAACATCGAAAAGCAAACAAAAATACTTATTTTTAATATTTTTTCAAAAAATAAATAAATTAATTGTTGTATTTTAACAAAAAATATATTTCGAACTATTTTTATTTTTGCAAACTTTTGTTCGAGTTCGATCTAATATTTTTAAACAAAAATTAAATTTTACTTAAGTTGTTAAATACAAAATTAAGTTCGATTTGCTATTAATAAAATAAATTCTTTATTGCGCTATTAACTCTTTATTGCGCAAATTATACTCTTTTGTATATATTTTATTTGTCTAATAAGTATATTCTCTATCTCGAGTCTCTCGCGATAATTTATAACAAAATTCTTTATATAATTTCGAAAGCATTTAACAAACTAATAAATATTAACAATTGTTATATTGTAAACGCGAGCAAAATTTATTGTAATACAACAATTTAATTTGCAATAAAAAATTCTACAATAAGTACAAACACTTTTCTTTTTGCAAATATATATATACTTGTTTATGCAAATTATATACAAAAAATTATTACAAACTATAATATATTAGTATTGCAAATAATAAAATAATAAAATTGTTTACTTTTCTATTTTCTCGATCTCTTAAAAAATATAGTTGAAAAAATAGAGAAAAAAGAAGCAAAAAATATATTAATTTAAGATTTGCACTATATATATAAGTTTTACGCATTATTGTTTTTGCGATAGTTTACTTATAGCAATAAGACAATTGCAATTAAGAAAAATATAGAAAAAAAAAAAAAAAAATTATATTTATAGTCTATCTAGTGTTTACGCAATACTATTTTTATTTCAAATTCTATTTAGAATTCTAATAACAACAAACAACAAAACAATAATATATTATAAATTGTTATTGTTGCTATTATATTATTCTACAAATTGTATTAAATTAAAGTATAGATTTATTTCTATTAAATAGAAAACTCTTTTTTTTTTATTTTTAAAAAGATTTGAAAAGATTTTTAACAAGTTTTTGCAACGCTAGCGTTTAGTAGACGTTTTTGTTTTGATAAAACTAATATAGCTTTTTACATTATTAAAAATTAGTATTTTAAGAGAGAAAATAACTATAATACTATAGCGCTTTCGACGCGCTAGCATCTTAGAGTATAGTAGAATACGTAATTTGGAATATCTATAGAAGCTTCGAATAGCACAACATCTCTTTCTAATTAGATAGCGAGAAATAGACTTGTACGTTATAGCAAGTATTAGATAAAGAGAAAGTCTATTTCTTGTTGTTTTTTAACAATTAGTTCTACTACTATCTACTCTATATAGTTGAGACATAGTAATACAAGTCTATTATATCTTACGTCTTTTATATCTTAGTGCGTCAGCAAAAAGCAGACGTACTTGTATCTTACACTTAACTAATACAAAAAACAATTATAATTGTTCGAAAAGAACAATATATTATATTTGTTTAAAAAAAGAATATAATATTGTTGTAAAAATTTTAGTTTAAAAGATCGAATTGCTTTATAAATTTTTTAACAAAAAACAAATTTCTTAGTTAAAGTATTATACGTTTTGTGTAAATAGTTGCAAGATTCGAATCTATAGTGCGTAAAATATTAGTTATAATTTTTTTATTATAATAGTAATATAAAGAGATAATACATTTACTAAAAAGAAGAGTAATTATAAATATATTTGTTGCTTTTTGAAGTACTACTAAAGCTAAACTCTAAATACGATAGTCGATTTAATTACACTTATAATTATTGATCTTATTATAAAGAAGTTTACAAATTAGACGCTAAAATACAAATAAAAAAATAAAAAAATCGATTAATTTTTAATATTTTCGAATCTTACAAAGAGCAATAGTATTAGACTTTTACTTTTGTATATATTATTGCAAAATATTAGTATATTAGTCAAAAATATATTACTTGTTTCTATTATTTTAATTATATTAATATTTCGAATACTTTTTTTTAGTACTTTTTTCTTTTTGAGACTTTTCTTTGCTTTTGTTTATTCTATTATATTTAAATTAAAAAATCAATTTATTGCGAAAAAATTTCGAGATTAATTAATAAGCTAGCAAATTAAGTATATCAATATTAGACAAAATATTTTGTATTATTTGTATATATTATCTATCTGCTTTACGCAAGCTATCCAAAAAGATAATAAATTTAACAATATTAAAAAGAAATTTATATAAACGCAAAAGAAAGATATTGAGTTCGAGACAAAATTTAAAAAAGTTATAATAAAATAAGCAATAGTTTTAATAATTTTAACTAGTATAGACGCGTTAAAAAATTGCGTAAAAAAAGAGACTTAAATTAATAGTTAACAATAAAAGTATATAATATAAACAACAAAGTAGTTAACAAATATAAACTTGCGTAATGTATTAACAAAATCAAATATATATTAATATAAAGAAATAACAATTTTGTATTAACAAAAGTTTAAAATAAGTATTAGTAAATAAATATTAATTCTAATTCTAATATATATATTTCTTACTTTGTTTTAATAAAACTATTTGTTAATATATTATTTACAATTCTATTAATTTTTTCAAATTTTCAATTCTTTAAATTCTATCGTATTCTACTAGGTATTGTAAGAAATTTATAAATTGCTATATAATTGTATTATCTCTATATATTATTTGTAAAATAAACTAAGTATATATATAGATAATAGAAGTGCTATTAATTAATTTAAAAAATATTGCAAATTGCAATTGCGCACAAAAATAAAATAATAATAATAAGAAGTTGTATCGAAAATAGTATAATAATTGCAAAACTATCTTAATTTAACTTAAAAAATTGTATAAAACAACTATTTAAAAACAAGTCTTTATATCGAATTATAAATATATAAAAAAAAATATTAAAAATAAGATTAACAAATATTAAATTAATCAAGATTTTTATAATAATGTATTTAGATAATACAATAAAGTATACAATATTAACAATTTTATAACAAAATGTTTTAAGAATAAGTTTAGATAAAAAACGAAAAAGAAATTTGCAATTAAGAAAACAAATCGATTTAAGATTATTAAAAAGATACAAAAATTGTTCAAAAATACAAATATAGCAATAGAATTATTTTTTAAGAAAATATATATTATTTGAATGTATTATTTGTGCTCTATATTTAAGCTAAATAATATTACAATTAAGTATTTACAACAAACTTAATATTAATAAAAGCTTTTCGATCTATATAAAATCGATTGTAAAAATTATTTAATAACAAATTATTTATTACAATAACTTAAATAATTTAAAAAGAGCTAATAATAACAATTTTATAAAATTATTTAATATTTTTGTTAAATAATTTGCAATCTTAAACAATACAAAGAAGAGAAATATTTCAAATTTTATTATTTTTAAAATAGAGAATTTCGATAATATAATTGAAAAAGATAATTATAGACAAGAGACTTAATACAAGACTTAAGATAACATAAAAAAATTAAATTATAATTACTATTTAACAACAAATAATAAGAATAACAAAAAGAACAATAAAAACAATAGCAATAGAATTAATAAAAATAACAACAACAAAAATAATAATAAAATAGAGAATAATTCGAATTAAATTATCTAGAATAATAGTAAAACAAACAAGATTATTAAGATTTCGAATTAATAACTTTATATATATAGTTTAGAGAGTCTACTATTATAAGAACAATTATAATATATTATTTTAATATATTATTATATTGTATACTTTATTTTGTTATTCTTTTGTATTATAAAATTGTAATTAAAATAGATATTAAAATTGCAACTTATATATAATTTTATTTAATTTTACTTAATTTAAAGACTTTAATTCTTAATAATATACTAAGAGTATATATTTGATATTTTGATAATTTTACTATTGTTTAAGTATTATTTTCTTATATATAAATAAATAGAATAAGCTTAAATAGCAAGTTTCGATAGCTTAATAATTAGAACAAATGTAATTGTTAATAATTGTTGTCGAATTTAAAAATATGTTGCAATATTAATATTGAATTAGCTATAAGTAATATCAATTTATTTAATATCTATATTGTGTCGAGAGTTCAAATCTCTCTTAAAATACAATTAAATTAACTTTGTAAGTTTTAATTTTCAATAATTTAAATGTATTATCTTAATATATTACTAGATAATTTACTATTAAAAAATTATAGAACAAAATATAGTTTTCTAGTTTCTACTATTTATTTTAGAATTTCTTTATACTAATATTAAGTTTTGACAATTTGAATCAATTTTTCGAATCGATTTTCGATTTTAAATCTATAATTTGATTCGAATTGTCGATTTTAATATTAGAAATCGAATCGACAATTCGATTTTAATTTTTGAAATTGATTCGATTCGATTTGGATCGAATATTCGATTCAACGCGATCAGTCTAATAGATACTATTAAATTTCTATATCTTAAGTATCTAAATTATTGTATAAAACTAAATTTAGAACTATTATTAATATAGAAGTCTAATACAATATATAATAGATATAAAAATATATATTGCAGCTTTAATAATAATATAGAGTTTAACAAAACAAGAAAAATTTGAAGATATTGTTAAACAATATAAGCAAAAAGAATTGCAAAACAGTAGTATAATTTAATAAAAAATTTAAAAAACAATATTTAAATATAGTTTAAGAAAACTATAATAATAAAAGTTATACTATTTTGTAGTTGTTAGTTTAAGTAGCAGAGACAAAATAAATAGTTTTACAAAAAAATTATAAAACTATATACTATTTTAAATACAAAGCAAATTGTAAAAAAAAAATATATATATATATATATAAATTATATTTTAAACAAAGATTATAAAAATTATTATTTTATACAGATTTTAATACAAATAAAACAAAAAATCTAAAAGATTTGCAACAAAATTGAGACAATTAAAGAACAACAACAAAATAAAATGAATAGTAGATAGTATATTTGCTCGATTATTGATCTCAAATAGTAATTTTATTTTAATAATATTGCAAGCTGCAATCTTTAATTAATAGAATAGTATTAATAAGATTTGTTAATAAATTTAAAAATTAAAAAATCGATTTCTTCTAAATAGAAACAGATAAATCAGATATTTTAAAATAAAAAAAATATACAATTTTGAATTTATAAAAATAATATAGTTAAAATACAAGAAAAAATTAATAAAACAAAGGTATTATTAGCAATAATAATATATATTTAAGTAGAATTTATAGTATTAATTTTAAGTGGAAAATTATATATAATTCGAATTATTTATAGAGTAAACTTAAGTTTTAACAGTATTAAAATAGCTAGATTAATATATATATAAAATTCTGCTAAATAAACTAAATTATATTAAAATACTTATTATTTAAAATAAAATAAAGTACTTAATATATTATTTACAATTATAATTTTTATATTGGAGAAATTTACAACTTAATTGTTGTTACTAATTATAAACTTAATAAATATAAATAGACTTAAAATCTCGAATTTGATATATATAGAAAAAAAAATTCTTTTGCAAATATTGTATCAATTTTTTAAAAAAAAACAAAAACTATAGATAACAATAGCAAAAAAATCTTTGTTATAATTTAATACTTTAACAACTATTATTTGTTTAACTTAACTAACTTTTTCGAAAATATTTTATAAATTAAAGTAGGTTTTTAATTGTTATTTTTGAAAATTTTATTAACAAGATTGTTGTTAAAAAAGCAAACAAATCTATTATATTTAAATCTATAATCTAAAATATATAATCTTGATTAAAAAATTCTTTTTTAACAAAATAATATATAGAAAATCTATATTTGAATCGACTTTTTAATATTAAAAATAATATCTTTCTATATATTTTATATATCGAAGAATCTTGCAATATCAAATTACAAATAGAAAGTTTTTTAGTAACAAATAAACATAAAAAACTTCTAATAAATTATTTTCATTAAGAACTTTCTCGAATATATATATTATTTATTTTGCAATTATTTATATTTTAACTGTCTTTAATATTGTTTTTTTTTTAAATGCGCTAAATAAAGTTATAATTTAGAAAAAATAAAGTTAAAATTTTGTTTTTGTTTTAGTTAAATTAAAACTAATATATTCTAGCTAGACTATAAATATATTAAGACAAATTATATAAATTTTTTGTTAATTTTTAGAAAAATTAGATATATTTTTTATTGTTAATTAAATTTAAATTTATTTAATAGTAATAACTATTATCGAATATCTATTTTGCAAAAAGTTTGTCTTTCTTATTATCTTTTATATCTGCATAATTCTATATTTTATATATATTTATAATAGTATTTTGTAAAAAAGAAGTTGTTGTATTGTAAATAGATATTATTTCTAATATAAGTTTGTTAAAAAAATTATTGTTAAAAAGTATAATATAATTGTTTTTTTAATATCGAAGTATTATATTTTCTTAATTTAATATTCGAAGAACTAAATTAGTGTGCGTTTAATTGTAACTATATTAAATAAATTTATATATATTATTAGCAAATAGAAAGTATTGCTTAACTTAACTATTAAGAAATAATAAATAAATTATTAATATATTTGTAAAGAAATATAATATTTGATAGACTAATTGCGTTCAGCTATATACTATTTTTTTAAAAAAAAATTAACTAATTATTGTTTCAAAAATAGTTAGTTGTATTTGTAAAACTTTTTTTGCTATTAAATTTGCAAGCTTTCTCTATTTATAAATAGTCTATTATTAAATAAGACAATTATAATAAGACTAGAAATTTTGTTAAAAAATATATTAATAGATAGACAAATATAGAGAAGACTAAAATATAAAAAATTAAAACAATATAATATTACTTATATACTTATATAATAAAAATAGAAAATACAAAATTAATAACAAAATCTTTATTGTAACTAATTTCTTAAATAGACTAAACTAAAAATTAAATTAAATTAAACTAAATCTATTAATTATTTTAATTATTTATTTCTATTAGTTTCTATTTATTATCTTAAATTTAGAGCTTTATACAATCTTTATTGTATTAATTATTT
>JAABUW010001653.1_pt1 | contig 36369 bp, 32 predicted proteins | sample 5560081 | NCBI WGS metagenome assembly JAABUW01 (sample SAMN10711882, study PRJNA513363) | rock metagenome | isolation source: Antarctica rocks | place: Antarctica: Victoria Land, Knobhead sud | reverse complement strand
CGAAATAAGGAAAATCTGGCGAAAGTATAGATTCTGCGCTCAGACGTGGTAATGCTCGTTCCATGACTAAGCATTAACCAACCCGAAGGGGCTTGGTGTGACACCACGTCTGAGGGACTGAGGCAAGTTCACTGCCTAGTGGGCCAAACCGCCCAGTCGGCCACCCTGCTGTAACTCCACCACTGTAGGTTTTGATACCATATTTTCGCAGGTAAAATTATAGAAATTACTGGTTACTACAGCTTTTATACCAGAAATTTCATTCATACTAGTATGGTTCGTAAGTTATGGTGACTTGACTTTCATACCTAAGAGGCCCCTAGAGCTGGACCCCGGAGTAGAAAAATCAAAATCTCCGGGTACTTGTCCTAACAGGCTGGCCCAGTGGGCGGTTTGGCCCACTGGGCAGTGAACCCTTCTAGAACTATAAGATCTTCCTAGGATCTTCAGCTTTGGGGGCGAAAACAGATAAGTATAGGTACTGGTTAGCTTCTATAACAAACATAATATTAAAGCGCTCCGGGTGAGCTTGTACGGTCGTGTCGGTATCCTGCCATGCGTTACGTTGTCTATGTGGTTGAAGTACCAGGGGCATAGTCGTCTCCTAGCGCTATCAGAATACTCGTCTTCCCCAGCGTCTGCGCAAGACCATCATCTTCGAGATATCAAGCAGCGCTGTTCTTCAGGACAACGCCCAATTTACACCCTTTCTACAGGGCTTCTTCCCAGCAGCGGAGGACATCATCCCTCGCAACAATGTGACAGCAGACTTGTGGATCGTGGGGATATCAAATTATTCAATACGCATTGGATAGAGTGTTCTTATCCTATCAGCGGCAGCTATGAACCCAAACCACGGTATCTATTCTACGTGCTGGCACTTGTAACCGTCTTGACGAGGAAGTCTGCCTGGATTGAAGCAGCGGCCTTGGGCTCGGTGATAGCTTACAGTGCGACTGCAGCAGTCCACGTTATTGTTCTGGTGGCACTTCGGACCAAATTGATCCCAGGAGACTTATCAGACTACATGATCGTGCTGACAGATGGATCTACCACGTCTGGTCTAGATGACGGCTCAAAAGGTGCGCTTTGGCTACCTGTCCTGCCGATGGCTTGGGACAATGACTGAGACCCCGTCCTAGCCATTGTTGGCACGGCTTTCCTAATTCTACTCCCAATGCAGACATGGTCGACTACTTTTCAGAAGTCGAACGCTAAAGCCGTGCTTTTCCTATGGAGCGGGCTTCTATTCATTGGCACTATCTGCGCTCCGGTCAACGCAGCGTACGTTGATCTCTGGGCTTTGACCCACTTGCGTTTCTATCCTCCGGACATGAGATTCCATTCCGTTGACCAATAGCGGGACAAATATCGTCGGTGCAAATTGGGCCAACGCGGATGCCTACTGTTGGAATCACACCGTGTACAGCATTTTCCAAAACTCTACCAACCAGCAGTCCAACGCTTGTCTGTATTCTTGCCTTGCAACCCATTGGCCTCTCCGGGATCCAACCGAAATCACCGTGAACAGCGAAAATGATGGATAAATTGCCGACAGCTAAAAAGGCTGGTGGCTCTTCTTCGCCGTCTACGCCGTAATTTCATCCTTAGGATTATCAAGCTTGACCATTTTTTGCCAGGCGACCGCCCCCACATATCAAATCCCGCGTTGCAAGATTCATCAGTCCACTCTCTAAATGTATGGCCACAACAGCAAGTTTTAACGGCCCTCGTGCCAAGAAACATTCCCTGGCCGTCTGGCAAGCTTACATCTAGGCTGTCCACCTCTACGCACGTATCCTCAGCCCTATCGCCTTGCCATTTTTCATTGTTTCGGTTGAGTGGTATATGTAGACGGATGACCCGCAGGGCGAGACATTTCGGCATATTGAGCAGTGGGCCTCCTTAGTAGCTGCTTCGCTTGTGGCGGCGGATGGGGTTGTTGGGTATTACTTTCTTATACCAGCGAAGGCGGGCGATGATGAAGAAACACGATTGGTTGGGATTGAGATGCCAACACACCACGATAGTCTGCTGAAAAGTGGGGAGACAAGGGAGGCTTAGTGACTATTTTTGAATGATGACCGTTTTTGTGTTCATGAGTACTATGTCTATATTTCGGTGATATACATGATCTATATACTGTAGGTGCAAGGTAAACTAGCACTACCCCATGGGCTATGTATCCTTAATGCCATCCGGAGAAGACTCGAGCATATTCGTTCGATAGATTGGCCGATCCAAGGACAATTGCCGAAGAAAATACATGACATTGGCTTCACGAACGTCTCAAGTGTTTCCGAAACTTTGAGAGTCTACTGTGTGAGTGTGTCTCATGGGCTCTAGAGTGCTTAGAATCTTAAGGCTCCATTTCGTCGTATGCATGTTTCGAAAAAGACCTTAGAATGGACTAATTACCAATTTTCTACCGTTCGGGGGATGCGAAGTGCCTGGCTCTTCAATGTTGTAAAAATCGATTGTCTTGATGTCTTTGCCAAGGTAACGTCTGGGACATGGACATTGCCTTGAGATACGATGCAGCAAAAAGCTTTCGCATACTCAGTAACACGGCTTCTGGGCTGACTTCCTATAAACCGTTTCAAACGAATATTTTACTCAATCACAGTTCGACGTGAGCTGAAAATCAAGTCTTCGCTTCCGCGACCCCAGTTGTGTAACCTCTAGCAATCCCACTCCTTCCCTCCTCAATTGCCGATCCTGACTCCTCGTATGCGATCTCAAAATCGCTACCGAGCCCTTTCCAGGTTCGTTTCGATCGAAGATGCTCAGCACCCGGCGAGACCTCACCCCCCACGATTGCCAAATCGCCTTTCGCACGTTTGATCAGTGATTTCGACTGATGCTTGCCGTGGGGCACATCGTCTCTAACAAATGCCGCAGATGGCCGCATTGGCCTCGAATTTGATACGTAGCGCCCAGTCCGTAGATCAAATTCTGGTGGTGCCGACTCGGGCTCTGAATCGTAATCTTCTTCGACACCATTATCACCATTGGTGTGCTCGTTGCCGTTCGCTGTCGTAGTCTTCGAGTCAGGCTTGACCGGTTCGTCAAGTATTTTCTGAAAATCGCTACTCCATTCCCCAGTCCAGATTCTCTCATTGTCCCCTTTTAGAGCCAACTCCAGCTCGAAGGGCGTCAGGACCGGCTTCCAAAAGTCTTTACTATCGATCAAGGAGCTTTCCCAGCACCCTATCACAACCCATGCGCCAATCTCGCTGAAATTCGCTACTTTTGCAGCATTGACCTTTCCTACGACGAACGTATAGCTTTTCTTACCAGCAGCCATTATCTTAGACTTTATGTGTTCGACGATGTGCAGATAATTCCTGACGCTGAGGGTATTGATGAGGATTCCAAAAATGGAGACAGTGCTGACAGAGGTCAGGAGTGCGTATCTCCTGTTCAGTGACCGAGATGTGGAAGCTAAGAAGGGTTCAGCAGAGCTGCTGGACCCAGCATTTGAAGTAGGATAGATACGAATGCTAGCCAGACGAGAAGCTAGCGTGAATAGTAGAGATTCCGGTGGATCCGAAATATGGAGAAGATGCCAGTCTTTCATTTTAGACGTATCGGATCTTACTTCTTCAGGGACAGTGCGGTTTGGTAAAAGTGACGATGGGTCATGTACTATCTCTGCCAAGTAAAGCTTGGAAAATCCATAAGACCGAAGGTCTTCTATCAGACTCCGAAGATGGCCTTGATGTGTCACATCTGCCATGAGAATAATTTTCAGCTCCTTACCATAGTAGCCTTTGAAATCCCTGATTAGCTCAGCTCTTTGTGTAAGTGGTTGAACAGTGAAAATATGTATAACTGGTATTCGGGCGGTAGGAGACAGGCATGCTCGGCCGTAGTGGACAACGACATCAGCATTTACATGCTCGGCAGCAATCTCGTCTACGCAGCACGCTCCATAAGACGTGTCAGCGAGGATGTACAGCCTCGGACCAAGCGAACCATTAGTCGACGAATTGAGCTCATCTACACTCTTATCCAGAGACATAGACTGTGTTGTTTGCTTCTGATCTTCTTTAAAGCTTAACGAACTCGAGCTCAGGCCTTTGCTCAAAGCCTCGAAAACCCTCGGAGCATCGTGAAGCATGTGATCAGGAAACTGCAAAGCAATTCGAGCATGCTTCTCTTTTTTTATTTCTGCGAGAGTCCTTTCTATCTCATAAATCAAGAATAGCTGGTCGTCTGGTCTTCTTGAGCTTTTTGATGCGACTGACACATCTGGCTGATCCTTGAATATGTGAGTGGCGGGAGTCGATAGGACTGGCGGAGCTTCAGGGGTAGCCATTTTGAATGTGAACTCTCTTGGGTATGCAGGCTCTGAACCACCCTAAACATAACACTAGCGTTGAGCCCAATATAGAGGATGGACCAGTCGAAAACCTGGAAAGACTGCTGGAAGCAACAGGGGAAAAAATGTTTTATCCGATTAAACTGATGTTTGCTTGATGCCAAGCTTTATTAGCTAAAGGACCCTTGCCAGATCGCCGCAGGGGGTAGGGGATTGCTCTCCCCAACAGCTTCTGCGCAAGAATACACAAGGAAGAAGCACAATCTGAAACAAAGCTCCGTTTACTAACTTGTGAATGGCCATATGGACGATGATCAAGCTTCGCGCCCCTCAAGATCGGGTTCCTGGACGGCTTCTTCCTCGCACCGCTGGCTTGACAGCGGCACCGTCCCAACCCAAGCTCAGGTCTCGAAGAATTCCCTGTCTCCTTTCGAATGTATAATATTGACCCACCCACCGATATTCGAATCCCTCCTCCTCCATCTCCCTACATCTTCAATACTAGACCTTTACCACACCTCAAGATCTCTCCAAACCTTTCTACAAGACTACCCAACAGCGTGGAACAATCTCTCATTCCGATCTTTGAGTCCGGGAAGATTAGCATCAAGGCAGACATCTCCCGCAAGCGATGGCTCTGGGGACTTGACAAATCCCCAATCGAAGCAATACGCTTTGGACCAGCTGTTCAACTACGTTATATTACCCTTCGGTACTCGACTAAGGTCCCTTACACTCGACCATACTGCAGTCTCTGGCCATACGTTAATTACACATGTCTTACACGGCCGGCGAGAAACCTTACAGCATCTTTCGGTTCGGGGTTGCAAGCAGGTGTCGCTGAAGTATCACATAGTGCCATTTCTGAACCTCTTCAATCTTCAAGCAAGGCCTAGGGCTGCCAACCAAGCTCAGAAGTCGTTTAACGATCTAGCCTTGAGGAGCTTATATACTTTCCGCTGCAGACATCACCGACGCCGACCTTACACACCCGCCTCGCTCCTACGTCGAGACTCCGATTCGCTTCCCACAGATGATCTTATACGTATTTGCCATACATTGGGCATATGGGTCGACTCGGCTTGGTGTCCTACGCCAGGTGGACGATGTATGCGAAGGAAGGATTACTCTGTAGGGAGGGGCACTCCAGACGCCAGATTCGAGGTTTGGGTGGTTTACGACCGACTATGGCGTTCGGGAAACCGGCTGGGACATTCTGCAGGAGTTCGGAAGGAGAAGGGAACAAGCGCTCGGGGGCAACTGTGGGAGGACGCAGAATCAGGCTACAATGGCGAGCCGTTAGGATGTGAGTCAAGGCCAGGGCAAGGCGAAGGAAAATTGCCACCTGCACATCTACGTCAAAGCCACATAAAATTCGTCGAGGATATCAAGTGTTATGATTGTGGTACTCAAATACACGAGCGGTGCGAGCATTGTAGTATAAGGATGCATTGCATGGGCTGCAGAAAGACGCTTTGTGCGAGTTGTGCTTTCGCTCGGCCTCTACCAAAGATAAAACAGGAGTCCGAAGAACCTGAAAAATTCTGGTGGGCCCCAGGCCAAGCAAGGAAACCAGAAATCATGATGCAAGAGCATTCACCAACTGCGAGCTCAGATCCAGGTAACTTTCCTAACAGTACAATTACTCCAGCTGTCAATTTGCAGTGGTGTTGCCTGAAACCTATGTTCTCCAATGGCGGCAGCATCACATTCGTTGGGCCTAGCATGAAACCACCAGCTACCAATCATATCCGCACCTCACCTTTACCCAAAGGCGCAGGTTACGAAGACCCGGAGTTCCTTCGCCTCAGATCGGCCATTGACCAGTCAATTTTGCCCGAAGAAAGGCCCGATCCCCTTCTGGATGGCTACGTACCAAAAGGCCGGAAACAAATCCTTGACTGGATCATGAACGGACCAGGCAGTAAGGATGGTAATTTATGCCCTCGAAGTCTTTGCCACGAATGCTGGGATACGCCAGGTTGGAGAGCTGCGTGCAAATTTTGCAAAGAACCATTTTGCGTAGCCCATGATCTCCGAGGACTGAGTGTTCGTATCTGCGGCTACAAAGATTTGACTGCGGAAAAGGCATTCTTGGAAGAAAGCGCAAAATTTACTCACATCATTGAAGACTGGATAAAAAAAACCAGAGTTGCCCAGCAAAGCACACATCCTGATTCCATGCGGACCTTTAATGCCGTCACCTTGGACAAGCTTCATGAGTTGATAGCGACATTGCCAGATGGAATGTGGCAAAGGCACGCCGGCCAAGTACTTCGAGATGAGATCGTTGACTTGGTCATTACAGGATATCCAGAATGCCCCAGCGAAAAACTATACTCGTTGCAGTCTCTGGAGTCCGAAAAGCCTCCACCAACATTGAGGGAAGGCAAAGACGAAGTCACAGAGGATCCCGACTCAAAATCCGACTCCAAGGAACCTTGGCGAGGCTGTAAATACATCATGTGCCCTCGGTATCGCTCTATTGGCGACCACCGGCCCAGATGTACGGCCGCTGCCAAACAGTGCACACTATGCGATATCCACATTTGCCCTGAATGCTTAGTCGATCATCCAGCGTGTGATTGTTCCTATTGCAAGGACAACTACACATGCCCAAACTGTTTCCATAAAAGGGAACACACCTGCAGAAAGGCTGAGGAAGAAGAGCAAAAGAAGATGAAGTCCGAAAAAATCGAGTTTGAAAAGGCGCTTGCTGCACGTAAGCTAATGGAGGCTGACGTGGCGGTTCAAAGGGCAGGAGAATTCATGGCTGCTATGTCCGGGGAGATGGACATGGAAGACACCGAGACCTTGGAGATTGCGAAGATAACGACGGAGTTGGCAGAGAAAGAAGTAATAGAGAGCGATGCGGTAGAGAGTGAGACTCCGAGCAGTGAGCGGATACAAAATGAGACGACAGAGAATGAGACGGCGGATACTAATACTGATGCCTAATGACGAGATGCTTCTGTTCACGGGAGTTGTAAGATACCAAGCATAGCATAGTGTCCAGGTGCTGACACAAAGAGGCTCTATTTCGGTGACTACAAATAGGAAATTTGTTGCAAGCAAAAGAGAGAGACACTGGATCGAAGCTGTTCTCTTGTTTGTGTGGGTAACGATGCTGCCGGATGAGTCGGATTTAGGCTGAGTGATATATTGCATGGGGTTGCTGGAAAGAGGCTGTTGAAGTGGTGCACGCTGGTTATGTAAAGGGGTATCTGATTAGGGACAAGGATTCGTCTGTTCATACACCTGCTCAAGTCTGGATATCAGACCATAAAATTATCAAGTAGGCTCATAAAAAGCAACGATTTGCGCCACCTGTTTCTCAAGGCTTGGAATTCGGATGCACACGGAGTTTGGCTTTAGCGCCGGATCTGGTGGGCTACGCTAACGGCAACTCTAAAGCCCCAATGTAAACAAAAGACATATCAATCCTAAACACTTCTCTTTCTCAATTGTATGACTTAACAGTGCAGCATTCGTGGCAGATACATCGAGCAAAGGAACCCGCAGGTTTAATGCAACGCTACCAATTCTCCTAGCAGACCTCGCTACACTCCCCTCATCCACCGCTGCGTTTCGCGCGACCAAAACACCACTGAAACCCCAAGACAACAACAGCAATGGCAAAGTCCACCAGCTCCCAACAGCGCGTTCAATTGATTCGCGATCTGTCGAAAGACTTGAATCGGACGCGAAACCCATCCGCATCTTCGCGACACTCACAGCGTACCGCAAGTCCCGAACACACCACCTCCGACTTCGACCCCGCGAACGAGGCCATGGAGTCAACTCGCCCCCTCGAAAACCAAGTGCAACAGCTTCCCGAGCTACGCGCGAGTGCACAGAAATACAACCCATCTTACAAACGAAGAGACGAAGACTGGGAACAAGATTTTGCTATCGACACTTCCGCTGTCGCTCGCGCATTCCCGGACTTCTCACAGGGCAGCTCTGGCTTTGAACCATACGACAGGAGTGATAGCCCTTCTATCGAGATTGGCAGAGGAGCCAAAAAGAGCAAAGGAGAACCAATTGGCCTGGATGTCAAGGAAGCCAGCTTTGACTCTGACGCCCCGTTCTCAATTGGAGGAGGATACCAAGTGATGTACACTCCGCCGCTCAACTCTAAACAACCACCGATCGGGTCTCGCCAATCATCAAGGAAGACCGAAACTCATCACCGCGATTGGTTGAAGGGCAATGCGCAGCCGCGAAAAGCCTCCGGCCTGCGAAAGGAGATTGTCGATCCATCTCCACCACCCGCGAAGACGACAGACTTCGACTCTGGCGAGGGCAGGAAGACGAGTGGAGAGACTCGTCGCTCAACCTCTACCATGCAGCCCTGTGTTCGCGATGAGAACGACATGTCTCGTCTCAGCGAGGAGAGGGCCCCAGTTACGAACCTCACAGCACGGTCCACCCGTTTCGGAAATATCAAGGCCCAGCAAAATGGACCTCACGATGCATTGCCGACTCGATTCAGCTCGGCTCAGACTTTAATGAGCTCTGTTGGCCCCACGGAACAGCAGAAACAGCACACTCAACCAACTATGTCCTCGGCGAACACAGGCACTCAGCCGACTTTTAAAATACCACCTATGCCCAACATGAATGAGCTACTTTCAGGTGTCTTCGACAACGGTACTCCAGTCTTCACACGAAATGGCAAACCTTCTCGCTTTGTCCAAGCATTGCAACAAAGCACCCTCAATGACCGTCGCGAAGACGTCGGCGAAATAGCCATGCGAGACGATGAGCAAGCTATCTTCCTGCAACTCCAGATGCTCCGGGACAGATGTGCACAACTGGAGAGGAAGGATGCCGAGACGTCAATTGAGATGAGTGAATTGAAACGAAAGAACGGAGTGCTTCGAGGTGAGAACGAGGTCAGGCAGAAGCAAACGCGACGTGATAGCGCCCTAGGGACCTCGGGCAGTGATACCGAGAGAGGAGTTGGCCAACGCAGGCTACTTGTTGAAAAGACACGTAAGATTCTTCGCAATGTGTCATAGATATGAGAGACTGATCAATATTAGGCTTGGAGTCGACTGTCCGTTCGCTGCAAACTCAGCTTGATGCATCGAATCGCAAAGCAACTACCCAGGAGGCTATCCTGGACCAGATCACCACCGAACGTGATGCCGCAGTGGGTCAGCTGAGTGTTGCATGGTGCACGCTTGAACAGCTCAAGGCAGAGATCGAGGATCTCAAAGCCGAGAATGAAGGTCTCAAGGGTCGTATGGGTCAGATCAATGCCATCCAGCAAAACCAATTGCAGAGATTTGGGGCTATCAGGACCAATGTGGAGGCCCCTGCTATGCAATACTCCGGCCTACAGAATCAACACGGTCCGACTGCTCGTCTCGATAACAATACAAAGACTCAGCGACGCGACACGAAGCCGACGGGAGAGTCAGTTCACAAGGACGCAGGCACCATGTTTGATCTCAGTGCAAAGCAAGACTCAATCAATGATATGACAAGAGGTCGCCAGCAGCAGTTGCAGATTGACGAGCCTCAGGACACCGAAGACTCGGTTTGCGAGGCTCCGAAGAGCAAAGGAAAATGCAGATCTCGGATGGGGCAGTCTCCTTCTACGAAGACCGCTGCCAATGATGAGACTTCAAAGGACCTGACATATTTGAGCTTTGTCCACGTAAGTCTTCTCGCAATCTTGGATTTTTGGGAAAATGCTAACACTTTCCGAATCAGGACGACGAGATTGCCAGACTAAGGCAAACTCTCGAGCAGGAGCGCCTTGACAGGAAAAAAGTCGAGGCTTCTCGCCGTCGGCCAACCAAGGAAGACAACGCCTTGACTCGAACGGCTCTACCGGAAGCCCAGCCACAGCAACCGAAGGAGACTATTTCAAGAAGATCTTCCATGAAGGACATGACAACAAGGTCTGCATTGGAAGAATACATCAACGAGCCGTCGATTCATTCGACCAAGAGCCAAGCAGCACACAATCGTCGCCATTCCGACACTTCCATCTTGAGCACCCGCAGCAAACGTGGTGACCCTGATGCCGAGAACATGACTTCTGCGTTTATCGTGCCGGACATCACCATCCGCAGCGTGCCAGGAATTATAGAGGAAGCCCAGGGCATCCTTAATGGATTTGCAAACCATAAAGCTCACAACTGTACTGTTTGCCGACGCGAGATTAAGCAGGGCGAAGTGCATGATCATACGGAGAAAGCAAAGAAGTCGATCAAAATTCCCAAGCCTGTTCCCGTCTCCGACCGCGTGCGTGAGCGAGCCGATTATGAAGATGAGCCAACAATACGCCCATCACAGCATCCGGGCCTTGCCCTCGCTATCGTCTTGAAGGGTCTTCAGGACGAGCTAGACCACTTGAAGATCAAGACGATCAAATTGGAAGCTGCCTACGAAAAATATGGTCCAGGGGTTGATAGACGCCGCCGTAAGTCAATCCACCAGCACATTCAGAGGATCCGCGAAGAGATCGAGGTCAAATCGGACCAAATATACTCCCTTTACGACGTGCTTGAAGGCCAGAAGCAGGCGGGTCAGCAGATGACTGATGAAGAAGCCGAGATGACTATGCAATCCATCGGTCTTGATCCCGCCGATCTCCACCTACGAGGGGGTGCTGACCGTCATCCCTGGGAGATAGAGAGCACTGGCAGCAGCGAAGGCTTGCCATGGGAGGGTATCGAATCCACCTCCTAACTTACTATCGCGGTATACGACCATTATGACTTTTTGACTTTACGACTCTACGGCTGCTTACCATGCGATGTTACCGCGAGCTTCAAAAACACACTCTTTTACGCCTTCTACCGGATCCTTAACCTACCTCGCCTACGCTTTTTGCGCTCGTTACCCTCACTTCCGTCGAATCGAACTCCCAATGTTGACTGACTTCGGTGCATGTCCTTTGGTTGAGCATCTTTCTCGATGAAAGCTTAAGGGGTAGATTACCCAAACGGCGACCGACCGCCAATGGAGCAAGTTCTCTGCATTGACTGACTCTTTGGAGTGTATGTCTGCGGATTGAGCTACTCCTGCGGCTTTTTACCGTTGTGTGTGTGTTTTGGTTGGGCTTGTTTACCACTGTTCGTGCCTGGATTGTGCAGCTGAATTGGCGTTTGGGGCTGGGATTGTGTTTCAAAGGGGGTAGCATACCCATAGCGAAGGCGTCTGTGGATAGCAACCAGTATCATTAGACAATAAAAGTGTTCATTTCAGTCCTTGTGCGCGTTACTTGGGTACTATGAAGGGTATCCTACCCAAAAAAGTGATCAAGAAGTGTTTCAAATTCATTTCCATGCTTTGTATTGGGTATCATAAAGGGTATCTTACCCAGATAACCAACGCCATCGCTATGCATCTAATTCCCCAAGTAACCCCAGCAAGGATACCTAACCCCTAAAACATATCCCCATCACCAGCGGCAGCCGCCGCACTCGCCGTCCCAACTGTCTTCCTCCCCACAATTTCCTCCTCAACAAACACCCCCATCCCCGCAAACGCCTCCCTCATAGCCCGTGCACAATACTCCCCCACATCATACCCACCAGCCGTAATTTGCGTATCGGTTCTTGCGTTGTCCAACCACTGGTGTTCGTACTTCCGCTGCAGCGTATAATACTCGCTGTTGATCTTATAGCCACCGAACGGATCGTACACTTCTTCCGGTTTGGGTGCCACGATGGGTTTGAGACCTTGGATCTGGAAGAGCGGGGCTGCGGAGCCGTTGTCGGGTTTCGAGGCTGCTTGTTGATTTCGTTCAGCGGCTGTGCGTCGTGCGGTTGACTTCTTGAGCACCACTTTCTGCCCTTCGCGGGCGATTTTGTCGGGGTCGTCGGTTGAAGAGGCCATGTTGTCAATAATCTGCTTGCGGCCTTCTTCTCTTTCCCTTTTCTCCTCGTCCTCCTCTTGCCTCGCGGCTTCTCGTCTCAGCTTTGCCTGTTCTTTCTGAGCAGCGAATTGTGCTTCTGTGCTCGCACTCTCTCGCGCCGAGAGATACTTATTTTGTACGATGTCCTGAGCGTTCTGGTTAGCGTAGTCGGCGAGTGTAGCTTCCGTGCGGGCGACGTCGATGTTGTTGAGGAGGTTGAAGGTAAGGGTTTCGGTTTCTTCGAGGTAGTTGTTATAGTCGAGCAGCGTATTAAACTCCGATTCTCTTCTATTAAACCTGGATCCCACCGCTATCAGCCCTGCCCCAAACTCCCATGATCCTTGAAAGGGGGAAAGGGAGCCTTACGTAGCAGCTACCCTCCGTCGTATGTCCACTTCCCTCTCAATCTTCAAATCCTCAAACGTCTGTTTCTGAAACCTTTGTTTCCTTAGGGTTCTGGCACAGCCGGCGACTGGGCATGGAGCGGGGCCCTGGGAGAAGATGCGGTCGACACAGGATTCGCACATTTTGTGGTAGCATTCGGGGTTTACGAGAAAACGCATGTTGGGGTTGAGGTAGCGGGAGGATTTACAGACAGGGCAGATGTCTGGGGGCTTCAGCTGGGGTTCGAGAGGTGGGATTTGGGGGCTTGAATTTGAGTGGGGAAAGGTGCGATGGGGAGGTGGAGCTTACCATCGTCTTCGCCTGCACGGCGCTGATCAGCGCCGTGGCGGGCTGGAGTTCGTGACATCGTGAGTGAGAAGGAGTGTTGTGGTGGAGGTAATACTGGTAGATACGAGAGCGAGTATTTGATGCTGGATATGTCCTCTCTATTAAGATATATGATGTCTCCATAGTAAAGTAATCCCTCAACGCTGAAAGGACCACTATACCTAATTAGGGCGGTAATATTTTCTGGATCCAACATGGAAATTCCAATCTCGCTAATCCTCTTACAAGCCTTTAAGTTTGAGCCTTTCTAGATATTCGAGTATAGAGTTTACAATTATGATTTCGCCTGTCCGAATGTACTTTAAGTAGGGAGCTATAGATTTGTCACCGAGTAGTTTATGTCAAAATTCGTTGTTTTTGAGTCATATTCGTTCTCGTGCGGTCGGTTTTTTCGATCTTAGCAAGCGGCTGTCACGCCAAGACATGTCCTCTGCGGATGACTAGAATGGAAGGACTAGAATGGCAGGCTATGCTCCTTACTCTTGGCAGCCGGAATGCTTCCGCACACCCCATTCCATGTCCGCAGTCTTTCCCTCTCCGCTAGGGCCGTCCTTTGGACATCAGGTCTTGAGATATGGCAGGCATCAGAGATAGCCTTATCGACTTGGAGAAGCACCGCTTACAGCTTGAGCAGAGTGTTGTAAAGCTCCGGACGTCCCTCCAGCACTGGCAGGCGTGGGAGATCGAGTATGAGGGCATGAGAGAAGAGATTCTTGGGCTCAGACCTGGTCACACCGAGGCTGAGCTGGTATGTGTTTTGAAGGACATCTGGAAGAACAATACTCAGATGAGAAACAGGAAGACCTCGGCAAAGATGTTGACGAATTCGGTGCATTTGCAGGCCAAAAGACTCTCTTGACTCAACATGGTACGGCTATGCTTCTTTGGAGCGAGGTCTCGTGGACTAAGGCAGAGCAGAAAGAAAACAGCTTTTACTAGACGAGAAGGGGAATTTGCGTGACAGCAAACAAGTGATGGGGTTGCTCTCGCGAAGAATCGATTGTATGAGTGGCCTCCAATCCTTCGACTTGCAAGCTATTGACCGCCGCTAGATGTCCAGCAGAATATCAAAACGGTCTCATCTTTATCACAAACAGCAGAGGAGAAATACGCTGCTTCTCGAGTCCTAAGTCAGCCCGAAGTCCACAATGAAGAGGGTCTTCCTCTCACAGAGATTCATGAGGAGCTGGACGAAGATGGCAATGTCATTTGTATGTACTGTCAGGCTTTGGTGTTCGCCGTGGCTAACATTTGTGTAGCCAGCTCGACCTCCGAGCCGGGTAAGGCAGCACCACAAATGTTGGAGGTTTTGCAGAAGGCTGGGGTAGAACTACCAGAGCCGTCTGAGACACACAAGAAAGATGCACAACAGCCAACCAAAGCCCACCAGACAGTACAAGTACCAGGTTCCGTTATTACGGAAGTTACTTCGTCTCAGAAGATTGATCCAGACATTGAAGACGCTCAGCAATCGTCCCCAACTTCTTCTGAATCTCTTAAAGCTAATGCCAGGCGAAGACCATCCGGACCCGAGAAGCGTGTCAGCTTCGCATATGGCACCAAAGAGGAAGTCAACCATACCCCCCAAAATCGATCATCGGAAGATATCGCACGAATCATCAAAGAAATAGAGGATCATTCCGAGGCAGAGCTCAGAAAAGAAGCCGAAGCCCAAAGAGAAGCCCTTTCGCGAGGACTCACGGAAGCCCATGGGTTGAAAGAGTCTCTCGAAAGATGTTACGAGCTATTGGACGTCAAAATCAAGAGGCTGAAAGCAGCCAAAGTTTATCAGCAGTATCTTAAACTTCCGAAAGCCAGGGAACACTCGTCGGACGACAATTTGGCGGCTACGCCTGTAAAGTCACATTTGCATGGTACATCTGCAGAAGAGTCGCGTGAAGGTGCAGATGCATCTCTGACGTCTCAATCTATAAGTAGCGGTGAGGCTTACAGTCGTGGCGATACGTCACCCACAGAAGATTCTGAATGTAGACCCATCTCAGATAGGAGTGTTTTGACTCAAACGACCACGTCTGACACGATAGAAAAGCCGGAGGTGTCAGTAAACAACAACCCATCCCATCCGGCCATTCCAATAAACGAATCTCGAGAAGATGCAGCTCTCCGCAGGCAAATGCTCCAATACAACATGGGCGAGGTCGGAGCGGTTGTGGCAGAGCTAGATCTAGATCTAGACGAAGAATACGAAGAAGAGCCTGACGACAACAGCAGTGTCGAGGAGAATGAAGACCAGTATGGGAGAACTAAGCGGCGCGTGCTTAATAATGACTACCTCGCGGAGATGGAAGCGCTTCAAAAGAAGCTACAGAATCTTGGGCCTATTCCCGGAATAGCGATTCCATCAACGTCAAATGGCGCTGGGAAGGAGCAACAACTGCTGAACGGCAAGCTAGCCAATGGGACCTCTGGCGGCTCGAAGTCTGCAGAAAAGAAAGGCGTACGCTTTGCGAATGAACTCAACGTGCAAGAAGCGCCCTTGCCTATCACCACACATGGGTCACCATCTACTAACGAGCCTAAAGTTCCACCGAAAACAGGCGCTAGACCGGTCCTCGCCTCCGTCATCGAGCGACCATACACCGCGTCCACTGCTCCTGGTCTCGCTCCGGAGCCAGATGAGTACGACCCAGGTCTCGTGCAAAAAGAGGTGTCCAATGAGTATCACAAGATGCGCAACCGTATGATTCAGCGCCAAGGCGGCTTCATGGCCCAAGAAAAGGAGCAAGCTGAGGTCCCATTGACTGAAGCTGAGGGCGGACCGAAGAAGATTAGTAGGTTCAAAGCTGCTCGATTGGGACGAGCATAGGTGATTACCTTCGAAATACGTATCGGTATTACCACTTCATCTAGTCTCTTCCGTCGTTTGATCCTTGCGCTTCGGTGTTTCTGTCATTGATTGCGATGTTTGTTACATGATCATACAGCGGAAGGTGCAAAGATGCTTTTGCATCACGAAAATGCCAAGCAGCTCTCCTTGAGAATTCCAATCTGCTTGATCGTTTGTACGCATGCATTCCGAGATAAATAGCAGTGGGCTCTCTGAAGCCATGCCCACCTTGGCAGGCTCTCAAAGGCATGGCTATTTCGTTTCACCCTCCACATCGCTTTGCTTGATTATTAAATTGGTGGCAACTATCGACTTTTAACAGATAGCTAATTATGTATCTTGGATTTGTCTATAATTAAACTTACTGTAACGACCGCCTTTTCGTCATCATTCATTAGTTCCTGTATCTAGCAAGCACTCCTCTCCAAACCCATCTACGCCTCCTTTATCCTCAACACAGCCTTCGTCCTCTCCCTAGTATAACCCGGCCTCATCCCCACCCCACCTTCCGCACTATCGTCTCGATCATGCTTCTGGCCCGGCGTTCCCTTTCCCTCGTCCTTGTCCTCTTCGCCCTCCAACAAGATCTCATGGCCACTTCCTTCCCGTACCAATCCGCTAACAGTCCACCCAATGCAAGCGACAACAGCCAAGCTCCACCATACCATGCCCACGACGCCGATATTCAGTCCCTGGCCGTAGCCCCAGCCCCCCACCACGGGGCCGATTGTTCCAGAGGCGCTGCTGACGCTTTGGGCGATGCCGTGGATTGTGCCCAGTACGGAGGGATGTGGCGAGCAGTTGTTGATGAGTATGATGTTTGCGGGTAGAGCGAATGTGCGGCCGACGACTTGCACCAATAAGATCCCCGACAGCGCGAGCCAGACCAAGAACCCGGATGCTTGATCCGGTGGAGGCGCCACCGATGGCACGATAGAGAGGTATGGCACTAGCGTGTATGCAATAGGGAAGAGACACAGACTATAACGAAAGATCCTCACGGTGCCCAACCAACCGTTAACGCGAGGGTAGACGAAGAGCTGCAGAGTGATGCCAATGAAGCCAAGGACAGCCGTTGCGAATCCTACGCTGCGCGGTGGCATGCCCAAACCGCCTGTGAATGCGAAGGGCAGCTTCTGCTCCTTGTGATTGGATGGATGCGGGTGTGCTGGGTCGAAGCGAGACATGGAGAGGTGGATGAACCAGAGATTGTTGAAAGTACCGATATGGAGGGCTAGGATGCAATGACAGAGGAGTGTGCAGAGGACGTTGCGGGTCCAGATCCTCGAGAGGGGCAGCCTTCGTAATTTCGACTTCGGCGTTGGAGGTGGTGAGAGTTTGGGTAGCTTCGACTCTAATTTGTAGCTGTCGAGACGGGATGATCCAGGAGGTGAGTCGAGGGTATCTTCGCTGCTGATAGCTGTGTACTGGTGTCTTCGCGAGCGGAAGAGGTTGCTTATTGAGCGGCCGAGACGGAGACTCCAGTCCGGGCGGTCGCGGAGGGAGTCGAGTGTCTGAGAGGAGTTAGCACACTACTATCGTCCATTCAGGATCAACAACAGTATATCTACCTCCTCAAGTCCAAAAACCACCACCCCAGCACTAACGAGCAAAAAGACCGCACTCATAAAATTTGGTAGCGCATACGGCCAATGCCTCATCCACCACACCCCTGCTTACCCCCAAACAGACTCCCCTTCCCAAAAACCCTTGGATAACTCCCCACCGGATCCGACAGCAAACCACCCAAAACCGGCCCAATAATAACCCCAATATTGAAACACAGGGGCAGCAACAAAAACGCCCTGCTCTGAAACCGTTTCTCCTTGATGATTTCGCTAATCATAGTCCTCATGACGCCTACATTTCCGTTCAGGGCGCCGCCTAAGGTGCGGAAAATGGCTGCTTGGTAGAACGAGCGCGAGAATCCGAATCCGATGCAGGATAGGCAGGTTCCGAGCAACCCGACAAGTAATACCCGTTTCCGGCCCATGCGCTCACTATCGGCCAGCCTCCCCCACATTATTGCTGTGACGAATTGAGCGGCTGTAAAGGAGCCCTGTAGCATGCCTGCTTGGGATGAGATGGTCGAGTCAGGAAGCGACGGGTCGAAGGATTTGAGTTGATAGAACATATACGCCTGCAATGAGGTCTGCGTCAATGGCTCTGAAAGTCGCGCCATCGTGAGAATCGCCAATTGTCTCTTATTCGGCAGGTCTCTCCACGCAACGGGTCCGGCTTTCGCTGTTGGAGCAGTGGGAGTGAGCGGTGTGTTAGGAGGAGGGTGGGCTTCATCTTCGTCGAGGAAGGAGGAGTGACGAGCTATACTGGATGGACGAGGAAGTATGCTGGGCCTTTGAACCTTGCGAGGCTCCTTGTCTGTGCTGTGGATGACATCTTCGTCCTCTTGATCGTCCTCTTCCGAGGCAGCGTCGTTGCTCAAGAGATGTTGCCTTTGTTGTTGGGCGGAAGGCTGGACTGCAAAGTCTTGGAGACCCATGCCGTCGTGCCTTGCGCCATGATGCGTAGACGCTGCTCCAGCTGGAGTGCGAATCATCTAGGCAGCAGTATTCTCATTTTCATTCTCGAACGACGTCCTCAGCATTAACTCCGGCCGTAAACACCGCGAAATTTTTTGCACCTGGCAAATATCTGGTGGGGGTTTTCAGTGGGCAGACAAAAACGAGTATATCTGTAACAACAGGTAAATAATGAAAAAGAGTGGTCTGTTGTGTAGTGCTGCGTTCTTCATATCTCGAAGTCCGTCGTAGCCGTTAGCATGCTTTCGCTCGCTCGCGACTGCGTTCTTCGCTATTCAAGTGCAAGAGGTAGTGGGGCGCTTTTGCCGGTTATCGGCATTTTCTCGACTATTGCAGAAGTGGCAGGTGAGCATTTTAGCACTATGAATGGTATCATGGTCTGAAGTGCTTCGCATGCCGTTCTTTTTCCGTAACAAGGCTCATTATAGCCTAGAATGTCTGCCTCGATCCCTCGTTCACCATTATCAAACCTGCCAAGAGCCGTTCCATGTCGTGGATCCTCCAAGCACCAAAAGCCCTGCCAATGCTCGTCTCCATATCTCCTCCCATTGCATCATCATTTCCCATCGTCAAGTCGTCATGGTAAGGCAGGAGAAATCTTTCCCCCTTTCAGAGGAGCGACCTAATCCTCTGGCCCCCCTCCCATGTATCCCCCGCCTCAAGCATGTTCCACTGCCCCACACTCCCCGTCTCCACACAAATCATCTTCTTCCAGCCATCCTCGGGTCCAAAATCCGCCATGCTCTTCGCCTTCGCATCCCAAGGGTTCCAAACCACAACGTCGCTGAGCAGGTCGCGAGTGATTTCATAGCGCGGCTTGTTCTTTTCTGCGATGACGATGGGTTGGGCGGGATCGGAGGTGTAGGCACGGTCGACTTCGGAGGTGATTAGGATGATATCGTTAGTTGCTTTGATGGTTTTGCCGCCGGCGGTTTTGTCTTTGTAAGAGGCCGATTCGAGGCCGGAGATGGAGACGGTGGAGATATTCTGTGAGGTTGGGTGTTAGTGCTGCAGTCATGTATGATCCTACATACATGTACATCGGAAGTGTTTGGGTGATACGACTTACATCAACAGCCAGGTAAGTATGAAACAGCGTCTGGAACTCCCACTCTTCCTCTCCAGTATTCCTTATGGCAAAACTCGTCTCCAAGTCGTCTTTGTTCAGCGTGACGGAGTACGTGATACCAAAATGATAGTCCTTCCACTTGGACGGAATATCGTCAAGCATAGAATTTGAAAGACCAAAGTCCAGCTTCACTGAAGCATCTCCGCTACTGTTGGGTGTAGCCGAGGACTCAGATGTGGATTTGCCAAGGTACTCCCATTTCGAGGTACGAGCGAAGCCGTGTTGTGGAAGGCCAGTCGTTGCATGATCTGCTGGTGGTGGACCGAAGACCTGGGTGAAGGGTTAGCTGAGGCCTGCTCACTTCGATATGCCACGACTACCGATTGCAAAATTTGAGGCGGGGAGATGACTTACAGGGAAAACAAGGGGGATGCCACCTCTCACAGCCTTGGCGCCATCGAGGTGAGCTTTGGAGCTGAGGAAGAGGTTCTCCTTGCCTTTGGCCGACTTCCAGGAGATGATAGTGGCGCCATAGAGCAGCACTTCGACAGATTCGCCCGTTGGTAAGCTGGCTGTGACGCGGGAGTTATCTGCTGAGATGGAGACATTTGGAGTAGGAATGGTGGGAGAGACTGGGATCGCTGAGGGTTTCTTTGACCGCTCCATGTTTTTGTTTGTTGTGGTTGTAGTTGTGGTTGTAGTTGTGGTTGTTGTCGAGGAAGTGAAAGAGTTGTGTATGTTGAGGTTTTATAAGTACCTTAGGAAGGATGACGAGAAAAAACAATTCACTCCAGGCAATAGCTGTGACGCTCGGAATCGGAAGTCAACTGTCGGGAATGAGGCCGCTAAGGATACTTTAGGTGGGATATCTGAAACACTCGTTCATGCAGGGGGTGAGATGGCGAGTAGATCTCCCGATGAGTCGGTCAGCCAACTATCAAAAGTCAAATGTCTCAGATGTTTAGAGAAGTCTCATGTGTATTGACAACGAGAGGGAATCTCCTATCGACAGTAGCGGATTCGAAACAGATTACCTCATTCACAACATTCCCAAGAACTCCGGGAAAACCGATGTGAGACTGATGTTGGAACTGGAGCATCTAAACAAAGGATGATCACGAATGGTACAGGTTCGAGTGGGCCTCCAACTCAGAATACGAGAGGTTGATCTCTCTGAATGAGGCGGTCCCTTGGGGCAATCTAAACTCAGCGGATATCACGACAGCTTTGACCGTCTTCAAAGCTGAGTGCAGGAAAGAGCATGTCAGTAAAGTCTTTCTAATACAGTACGACCCGTTCTAGAATGGAGGCTATACGTTTTAAACAAAGCCGCCGTCAAGAGAAAAGGCCGGCCCAAGAAGAAATCGGCTGCTGCCGAGGGATCAGGAGTCGAGAAAGCTTCTGCATCGTGGCGAACTTCTGTGTCTGAGCAGGGATCGATCCCCAGCCAGACGTCCGCATCGACATTGACCTAAGATCCAGTGAGAGAGGTATCAGGGGACACGCTCGGATAGGGATCTCGTCATTGAAAGCGCAAGCAAACGGTCTTCCAATTCCTTTCAGCGCCATGCTCCGCCATGCTTTTGAAACAGAAGCTGAAACGCCCAGAGAATGATAACTCTACTCTACAAGCCAATTGAGGAAATGCAGCCTTCTCATGTCGCCGCATTACGGCGACCAGCCTCATGCACCTCCTTGACAGACTCAAATAGTACCCCAACCATTGCCCTCTCTTCTTCTGGCCCAAGTGCAACTCGTTTGACGTTTGCCAACATGTCTTTGAAACCTCGGAGGATTCCTTGAGGAGTAGGAATGAGTCCCCGTGTTTCGGCGACATTGTCCGCCTCAGGAGCCCGATTTTCGGTGTGCGCATCGGCCAAGGGGGCTTCGGGTTGTTTCGAGGCTATCCGTTGACGATGCTTTAGCTGTGCCTGAGGGATGTCCGACGCATTGATGCCTTCCATTGGTGCTTGAGAATTGTCGTGATCGGCATTAGGAGCCAATGGATCTGTATCAAGTTCCGAGTTATGGTCGTGTGATCCTTCAATACTCTTCCGTTGCTGGCTGCCCAGTGCGCTCTTTCTATGAGATTTCGAACTGCGTGTGTTTTGGGCTGGTGGTGTTGGCAACATTCCAAAATCCTGATCTTGTTCCACTTTGATCCGACTTTGGCGGGGGCTTGTTCTCGTTGCTGAATCTCCACGGCTCAGTCGGTTCGCTCTCGACCTTCCGCGGGGCCTTCCTCTGCCTTTCTTAGTGTGGGATGTCTCTTCCGCAAATTGACTGGCTGTAATGAAAGATGGTGACGGCGAATTCTCCTTTTTAATCTGTACTGGAGTGAATGCGTGATTGCATGGAGCATCACGCACATCAATCATGACACAATCAGCAACCGTTTCGCCTGCATGTGGTGCCTCGGCAATCTGCTCCGGGAACGACGAAGCTGACGTGCGTTTTGCTTTCTTGTTTGCTTTTGGGGGCAAGTCAAACATACTTTTCCTCTTCCTGGCAGTTTTGGTTAATTTGGACGCTGGTTTCGTGATCGCCTGCAGCGTCTGGGACTGCTGTGATGAAGCACGTTCCATTTCATGAATCAACTGTGCAGTGACCTGATCATCTTCTGTTTCGTATCGAGAAGATTCCTGACTATGGAATGAGCTCGTGACATGGCTGACCTCGTTCTCTGCTTCCTCAACGGCCGGCTGAGATGTTGTAGGTTCGGAGGGAGCGTCAACGTACACATCGAAGTCAGATAAGAGATGTTGGTTTGAAGGTGTCGGGCGTGCCTCAGCTACTGAAGCGCGCTCTTCACGAGTAGCCGGCTTCTGAGACTCCTGGTCGACCGCTTCCTGAGCCCCGGTGGGTAGTCCATCTGTACTTGCTACGGGCTTCTCCTCAACAACGTTACCGCATTGGTCGGTCTCTTTATCCGTTGCTCCAACTTCATCTCCCTGAGCCAGGGCTGGAGCGGCTTTTTTGAAGATGGTCAGGTGGGAAGGAACAAAAGGCGGCGAGGATGGTGGGCCGTCATCTGATTGGAGATTGTTGCTCCCCTTCTTGCTCGAGCTAGGAGTAGGCGAAGACCCAAGGAAGTCGTTCATCAGAATATCTGGCGGAAACATGGGGCTATTTTCATCGTCCGCTGCGGACTCCAAGGGCTGGTTCTGGGTAGATTTGAACACCAGCTTTGGCAAGCTGTATTCTACTGGCCGAGAAGCGCTTCTCGGGCTCGATCGAATTTCGGGGAACATCGCAGCTACATCACGGCCCTGCCGTTCCTTGACTTCCTTCTGTCGATCGGTCAGATACTGTGACTCAACGGCTTCGGGTGCGAGAGGCGATGATTCGATAGCCGCAAATCGAACTTGAGAGTCTTCATGGCGCAGACGTGCCTTTGGCGTCGTTTTGATTCCCAGCCGTACCGACTGAGGTGACTTGGGAATGGCAGCAGCTACACTAGGACTTGACCTGAGAGCAGCGAAATTCTCAGGCTTCGCAGTACGTGGGGGTTGGACTTGGATTGGTGACTTTTTGGCGAGCGACACAGATGCTCGCTGGCCGATGTCCTCATCGTCTTCTTGGGTCTCTACGAAGTGGAAGGGAGAAGACATAGCCTTGTGTACGTTAGATCTCACGCGCCCACATATAATCGAAGAATTCACATACCTCATCGGATTCTACTTCGGGGAAGCCTGGCAACTGAACGTCGGATACAGACTTCAGCTTTGACAGCGTCGAGCGCAAACCCTCAGGATATTCGAGTGAGTCCGCACTACCAAAGGTACGGTTCCACAATTCCAAGGACTCGTTCAGGACCGATACGTGTCGGCTTCTCAAACCGGAGGCCACCAGAATCTGATATTCAAGCAGCACTTTGGAGTTGTAATTGGCAAAATTTCCCATGGCCGATAGGACAGTCGACGACAGCTTCTTGACCTGGGGAACAAAACGTCAGCAGATGCATTCGGATTTTGGGTGGTACTCACCTCAGGCAGAACGGTATTCGATGGTGAAGACCAAGAAATGCCGAGGACCCCTTTGGGATCCTCAATCCAAAACCCGAGGCCATTTTGTAGCCGGCTAATGGTGGTACTTTGCAATGATAACGGGCAGGATGCTATCATGTGAGAGGTAGCTGAAAGGAAAGCAACGATGTTGTGTGCCGAGAAGCTTCCTAGGCTTTCATAGACGCTGCTGAGCATAGTCTCTGCCATAGCGTAGAGGTTATCAAATGGATCCACAGAAGTTCCCTTGTGTGTCATATGGATCGCGCCCCAGAGTAACTTCTGTGCGCGTTCCATTGAATGCCCAGACTGCGGCCAACGCATGGCATCCAAAACCGAGACTGCAAAAGAGAGTTGGACATCATCGCAGGTCTGAGTCTCTTTGCGAACAATGCCTGCGAGATGCTCAGTCATGACTAGTGTGACTCCATTATCCCCAATCTCTTCACGGAGAGATTTAGTGACCCGATCGTGTAGGTCTCGCCATATGGGGCTGGTGTCTTTCGAATGTAATGGCAAACCAAGCTCCAGGATTTTGACCGCTTCTCTGTATTCATGACCGGGATGTTGTGAACTGTCATTGTGTACCTCATTCTGTGGGGGTAATGCCATCGCTGAAGAAGCAGCCTCCGCAAGAAGCTGCCAGAATATGAGCCTAGCTGACTTACTAAATGCGCTGTCGATCGATAGAAGGCGGGCTAGATTACGAATCATGCCAAGTCGTGTCCGTCTTGAAGTTCCTGACTGCAACGCAATGTAAAGAACGTCCTGTACAGCTCCTCGATAGCTGGCAGCAGTATTTTCCTCTGGCATATGGTTGAGGAGAAGGTTCAAGAGATGAGTTGTTGGGGAGTTTTGGGAGTCCTTATCTCGATTGTACCTACTCGAAGGCGTTTCCGATGCTTCGAAGGAATCTTGCGAGGTAAGAATCACGCGTCGCTCCACGAAGGGAATGTTTCCGATCTTGGCCACACCCTCCCGAATAAGGAACCTGACTTTCTCAAAGTCGTCAAATTGGCCTGCTTGGTCTGCCCCTTCTTGCTCGGACCTAGTGCGTTCTTTGGACATCTTCAGTTTATTGCGATCCAAGACCCGCTTGACTTCGTTGATAATGTGCGCAATAGCATTCATGGTTTCCATAGAAGCCTTTACCTCTTTACTACCTGCATTGCCAAGAGCAGTTGTAAAGCTTTGCCAAGCGAGCATCACGGGTGATTCTTGATCATTCTCTGAATGCCAGTCTGCCACGTCAAGGAACTTATCAAAGGTCTTTAGGATCTTGACGGTTCTCAGGCGGATCCATTTGGAATCCAGGCAGGGTAGCTCTTCTGGCTTCGTGGGTCCTATTACATTGGCTCGATTTCCATCCCACACCTTGGGCTTTCCACTACCTGAAAAAAGCGCTCTTAAGATGTCGCAAGCGTAGTTGACTTCGGTCTTGCTGGCCACGAAGCAGCTAGGAAGGATTTGAGAAACGTAGATATCCCAGTATAGATCAAGCTGAGCATGAGTCGCTGTAGGGAGGAAAGCATAATATAAAAGGGTGCAGTAGGACGATCGAGCAATCTGCTTTGCCTGCTTTGAATTTTTGTCGCTGGCTTTCCGCTCTAGTGAAGACATGATTGGCTGTCGAAGCATCTTGGCCATGGAATTGGAGGTTGAAGTATCAAGGTTGATGGCAAAGATGAGTCGGTTCCAGGCAATGTTAGCCTGAAATTTGACTTGCGCGTCATCCGAGTTGAAGCACCGCTGGATCACCTGCAGCCACACTTTTATATGCTCCCAGCATTCGAGTTGACGTCGGCGACTCCGAAGAAGGAGAACCACAACACTCCAGATTTGAGGCACGTGAACACCGTCTTCTGTTATCATTTCGGTCAAGCGTGATGACAGGAAGTCGACGAACTTCTTGCCCTCCGGAGATGCTCTGTTGAAGACCTCGATGCATGCTTGCGACACCGAGCTCGTTGTGCCGAGATGAAGTCCAGCATCCACCCCAAAAGCAATTGCCCGAGCACGTATATCCTTTATAGAACTGAGCATGCCTGAAACCAGATGATCGATCCAACTTCCAACCTTTGAGGCCATCACAGATTTCGCCTGGGTAAGCAAACGATGATAGATCACAAGTCGGTGTCCGACAATACGATTGCCCTTGATTCTGGTGGTCACTCCATCTAGAGCGGTCAGGAGCCTATTCACGCGGTCTGAGCTCATCTGCTTAGATGAGAACTTCTGCTTCTCGAGGAGATGCATGTAATGGGAGACGAGTATCTTTGGCGACGCTGAATGCTCAATACTTGATATTGAGCGTTCAAGAATGAACAGTGAGAAGTCTTCTGGTATGACAGTTGCCATGCGTGGGGTGTAGACAAAAACGGTCAGAACCTTGAGAGCCTGTGTAGCGAGCTGTATGTCTAGAGCCCCGTCTTCCCCGGATTTCGATGTAACGTCCCGTCGTATGTAGCCAGTAGTCTCTACCACCTTTTCAACCAGATCTTGCGTCTCAGGGATGTCATCGTAGGCGCTTAGGCAAGCGAGTAGAGTCGAGTAAGCGTCGAGTCGAGAGGCTCGTGAGGTGGAGGCCAAGTGTTGGGTAGCTGAGCGAAGCATAGATGGAAGGCTGCTTTGATCGGAGGTGAGGAGACCCTCGTTCGAAGGGGTGAGGACGTTGTCAATGCAGGCTTTCAAGATCGATTTGGTGGGGTTGCAGTCTTTCGACGGTGGTTCACGCTTCCTTCGGCGATCCGAATCCGAGTCGTGGCCGTTCATTGGGTGATAATCTGACCATGGGGAGAAGAGGACTTTCTTTTGTAATTTGCCGGAGGAGCCTTTAAAGTACTCGGCGGAAGATGATGGCGACTCCTCAGGCGTGTCAATCAGAGGGCGAGTTACTGCATTGATCATGAAGCCGATTGGGTTCTCATTCGACGGCTTCGTTGGGTTTTCTTTGGGTGGTGTAGGTGGGCGTGCAATGGTTGGGACCAGTCCTGTCGCAAAGCCCACCATGGTCAATTCGAGTTGAGCCAAAGTCCATTGAAGTACATTAATTTGTCAAAATGATGCTTTTAAGGAAGACTCGAGCAGAATAAACCATGCAGAACTCCGGATGCAAACATGGCGCCTTCTCATACAGATCCGAGGTCACAAACACGTACAAACGCGCGACACGTCAAAAAAACGATTCGAATTTACGAGTCAGGTTCTTGATTAGTCAGCTATATCGCGACTCGACCTTGAGACTGAACAACCTCGTAACAATGATGGCTTTCAAACAAAAGTGATGGCAGGCAACTCAAGTAAGTCTCGTAAGACGCTTACAATTCTTCATATGTCCACCAGAACTAATGGAAAGATGATTTTCCAGGGCAGCAGCATGAAATCCAGCGATTACTTGGTACATTGGAAGTAGATAGTCGAAAGAGGAGCCTGTCAACAGATGGTAAGAGTCAAGATGTTCCTCATCAAAGGGTGTTAGACCTGATTTTGTCTCCACAGCGAGACTCCAAACCCTGAATTCTCTAAAATTGCTTATTACTTCTTCCGAAGCTGCTGCTCCATTTGCTCACAATGTATGACATTCTCTCCAGAAAGAATGACTTAGTACAGCGTCTAGTCTAATATGTCATTCGCAGGGAATCAAAACTCTATGTTTCCATACTTTTGAAGGGCGCGGATTTGAATACGAATCCTCCACAGTTGCATTGAAGTGCCTCGCCAATATTTTGTTACTCGAAAGTAAGACACGTCAGATCTTTGTCGATACTGGCTACGCCGAGACTGTAGCAAAGATACTGCGGGTTAATCTACGTTTCCCTCAGCCTCCAAGCGTGATCTGACTGTAGCGCAGAATGGTTGGGAAGAGGAATTGCTCTGCTCTCGGATACTTTTTCTATTGACCTACGATACCACTCTGAACTTTGAAGAGCTTTTTGAAAGTTGTTCTCTCGCGGACATTATACATGAGGTATCCTCAGGCGTGTTCTTTTGAAATATTCTTCCGCTTATGAACCTCTAGAACATTGATCGCCACGCTTCACGATACGTCAATTACAAACACGAGATCTCACGAGTCAACAGGGCCTTGAACGCTGATCCCCTCCCAGCCCTTGACCCAAATGCTCTGACGGAGACCCTCAAGCTCCTCTTCAATGTCACAAAACTCTATCCCCAACACGTCCCAGCCTTCACCAGAACCATCACGCCCATCCTAAAAATTCTAACCAACCTCCAACTCGACGTTCGCGGCCTTACACCTCCCGTGACCCAATTAATCAACGCCTTGTTGAACCTGGATCTCCCTGGGCCGTCTACCCCTAACTCCACATCCCTTAGAGAATACACGCCCCTCTTCCCAGAAGCTTTTCCTAATAACAACCACCTACGCCTTATTAAAATTCTCAATTCCGCCGTCCGTTCCACAGAAGAAGAACGACTCGAAGGCGTAGTCCCACTGGTAACGCTTCTCCGCCGAATCTACGAGCTCGCTCCCTTGGGCATATGTAAGAACATGCAACACGCGCTGCTCCCCTCAAACGACGAACGCGCCGAACCCCTCGGCCAATCCGACACCCTCGCGTCCCACCTCCTCCGCCTCACCATCTCCCCCCTCGCCCCCAACCTCCGCGAATCAATCTCTTGCCTTCTCTTCGAGCTCTCCTCCAAGGATGCCACCACATTCGTCCGCAACGTGGGCTATGGATACGCTGCCGGCTTTCTGATGACGCACAACCTGCCCGTTCCCGAGAACACAATGGGTCGTGAAGACCCAGGCGCGAAACTCACAAGCGTGGATGGACGGGAGATTAATCCGATTACGGGACAGAGAAGGGATATGGAGCCGGAAGATGAGCTGCCTGAGATGACTGATGAGGAGAAGGAGAGGGAGGCGGAGAGATTATTTGTGCTTTTTGAGAGGTTGAAGGCGACGGGGGTCATGGAGGTTGTTAATCCGGTTGAGGCGGCGCAGAGGGAGGGGAGATTTGAGGAGGTGGATTAACCAGTACGATAGGAATTGCACCGAGCTTTTATTTAGCGAAAGTAATGTTTGTGATGCAAACCAGAAAAAATGGGCAAGCATTGCTTTTAGTACTCTAGTACGCTATGTTGGGTATCTATTTTCACCAGCAATATCAATGGTCCTTCCAGGATCCCCTTCCCGTCATACAAAGTGAATCCGCCTTCGCCATCGCTAAAAGTACAACGATATGCAAGATAACAAGAAGAATTGAAATACCTGAGCCGCTAAGTAGAACGTCAACCGCGGCGAGTGCCAGCAAGGGGTATGCTACAAAATAGTTTGCAGCTAATGGTGCGCAGGCAGTATTGATCGAGGCGACCTTCGCCAGTAGAAGGATGACCTTTATCGTGCGGCGGGCAGTGGGACTCTGTAGGGAATCTCCGAATGAGTCTATCCGAGTCGCCGTAGGTGGAGCGGTCAACTGCGGCAATTCGTGAAGGTCAGGCAACTTTGTGGGCGAGGGAAATCGCTCTCGTTCTCGTAGTACGAGACTACCGCCTGGACTTGTTGCTGGCGTACCTTCTGGGGTCAAAGATCTGCTACGCTCCTCCTGCTGAGACGAGAGACGAAGTTTGGCTGGTGGCCCGCCTGGACGTACGAAGCCGGTAAGAATTTTCCTTGCAGGTGTCGACGGCCTGGGGCTGTCTACCGGCGAAATTCGGGAATCGCTCCGTAAATCCTCGAACATGTGGCCGGCGGATCTGGGCCTAGAGTCTGAAATACCGCCAAGTCCAGAGTTCGTCTTGATGCTTAGTAAGATGTCCTCGGCGCTGGGCCTGTCGCTGGGATCAAGGGAGAGCAAGCGTCGCAGGAAAGTATACAGCTGTTCAGGGAGATCAGGCCGCAGTCTTCTCTCCTCGTGGAGACCTGTCCATGTGGTGATTTCTTCCCTAAGATGATCTAGATCCTCGTTATCTTCGTGCAAAACATCTGCACTGCTGTATGGCAGCCGCGCGAAGCACAAGAAGTAGAGGATCATTCCCAGGGAGAATATGTCACTCTTTTTAGTAAAATTCCCCAGGGCGCCTGATGGCTGGCGGCGTAATACTTCTGGCGCGCAGTATGATATTGTACCTGTGGCTCCTGTGGATTTGCGCATCATGTTTTCAACCTGAGCTTCCCCAAAGTCGCTGACAAGTACTAGCGGCCCATGCCCATCTCCCTCGTCATGTAGTAAGCAATTGCTTGGTTTGAGGTCACGATGGATATAACCGTTCACATGGAGGTGGTTCAGACCAGAAGCTATTCCTTTAAAGATTGAGTATATCTCTTCGAACTGGAGTCTTCGACCTCGGAGTCCCTGAGGTGGCTCAAGTTGATTCGTCGAGCGGCGCCTAACCCGCTCCCTCAGCTGTTGATTGAAAGTAGTAGTATCCTCCACGGAGTTAACGATGTATTCATGAAGGTCGCCACCGTTGCAATATTGCTGTAGAATGAAAGCACACGGTATGCTTGGCCCAAATCTTGATATCTGCACATCTTCCAGCCACACATGGTGATATTGAACCAAGTGTTTGTGTCGAAGCCATTGGAGAAGCTGGACTTCCGTCAAGACTTTTTTCAGCCACTCGCGATCATCGCCCACAGGCACCCTTTTGCAAGCGAAGTCGCCGATGGGGTTGCCATCAAGTATGTGCGTGACTAGAAACACGACTCCTTTGCCTCCTTTTCCAAGCTCTTTCTCTACCCGGTAGAAGGTTTTGAAGTATCCTTGGCTGAATGCGGAGATTGAGATGCCCGTAGCCTCATTCTCTCTGTTGCCTGCGGATGATGGCGAAGGCAGAGGACTATCCCTGTAAGTAGTCTGAGGTGGAGTCCCTGGGCTCTCCTGGTATCTGACTGGCTCCACAAGCCGCCTTCTTGGGGAAGGAGGGGCTGGTGTTTCCCTTGACCCATACAAGCTCTGATGCAGCGGAAAGTATGCGGGGTGCACGTAGCCGGATGCTTGACTGGGCCCTGGACTGCCTTGCTCTTGACTGTTACTGGTCCTCCTCTCTCTCCGAAGCAGTTGATGACAGGTCGGACACTCGGCGAGCTCTAGATGACCTGGCGAAGTCCGGACTAATTGTTGGGATTGAGGGTCATAGATCACCACTGCATCGTTATGACGGAGTACGACTTCGCGATGTGTTGGCCTTAACGGCACAATTGACATCGTCCTTGGGTCGACTTCCTTGGTGGAGTCCATTTTGCGCAAGATTTGAGTCCGACACCCGGTCTCACTGTTCACTTTTATTATGCCAATTCTCCGGTATTATGGCGCTGTCGAACTGCTCGAGGGGCAGTGTACTACATCACTGCCCAATATTCCCTTGGTGAATGAGTAGCTATATTGAATTTCACTGGTTAGCTGCCGGGTTTGATGTCACCGTCTATGAGAATGTGTCACGTGCTGCCAAGCCTACCGGTTTCCCTCCTGGAAACGTGCAAGATTCTGTCTGTTGAAGGTCAAGATACAACTTTCCGTGGTCAATGAGAATACAAGCCACAAAACTCGCACCCGACCTCAGGATGCCATGCGAGCAATACTATGCCGTTCTCTCTCCGCGGGTTCTCATACCGCATTCTGCGCAAATCCGCCATGGCTTGCGATACGCGCGACTGTTGATTTGCACGAGTCTATATATAATTTTGTCAATATGCGATGCTGCGTTTTCCATATACGTTTACGACCGGTATTTTTTCAGACATAAGCAACAATCGTTTGAAACATGCATTTAATGTCTTCCCTTCGCTCTTTCCATGCCTTGTTAGCGAATGCGTTTACCTTAATCACGCTCAGTCAAGCGGCATCAGTACCACTCGCAGTGTAAATCTCCCCCTTTTCCGAAAAGATTGTCTCGCCAGACGGGAAATACTGACAACATCACGGGGCCAGAAATGTGACAGGCATCAACGATGCATTCGACGACGACTTAACAGTTGGCTACACCCGCCAACGCCTCGCAGATTTCACGGTCGAACAAATCGCACTCGGCTTCATCAACGCGATGAAAGGCCAAGCTTTGGAAAACGCCGGAGATATCCTATCCCATTTCTATTTCACAGATACAGAGTATGCCGATGACCCTGTACGCATCCGAATGGATCCCACAGGCTATGCCACGCGTAGACAAAGAACACGTGCCCATCTCATGTACGCACTCAAATTGCTTCCTATACAGTTGATGAACGACAACTATCTTACTGGCGTGGACTTTTACGAACAATATCGCGGCCAGCCTCTGTTTGACGGCATTCTCGACAACAAGAATGATCCGCGCACGTTGCAGCAAGAACGTGGTCAAATTGCGAATGCCAGTACAGTATCTACACTGGAAAAGGGCGATCATCTAAGTACTCGACAATCAACCCTCAACTCGACCATCCTTCGCGTCCCTGGCCATACAAACAACGCCTACGACATCCGCATCTCCCTCGTAGGCCGCGAAATCGCTAAGAAACACCTCTTCTCCACCCTTCTCGAATTCATCTTCACCCTGGGCCTAGGCAATGCTGCTGCTGAAATCTCATTCGCTCACTCAACGAATGAGAACGTACCAGCCTGGGCGTTCGCCATAGAAAACCCGGAATCTTCAATTTCTTTTCAAGTGTTTCAGTTGCTGGGGGTTTTAGAAGCCATTGCACGGTATTGTGTGCTGCAGGACACTTATCGCGAGTTGGTTTTTGGCTTTTTTGCTGATGGGATGTATGTGGCGGGAGGGTGCGTTACGAAGGCGGATCGGACGAGGATGTGGTGTAATGGGTTGCGGCGGGAGGGACAGCAATCGACTTCAAGCAACTTGACGGCAATATCAAGTCTCTGAGGTTTGACGAAGGCTAAAGTAGTAAAAGTGGCTTTCATGACTGCTACATCAAAAGCAATGCGACTATATCCGAACAAACTCCCGGGTGGTTTGACATGCTTGTGAGTATCGTGACGCTGTCTACCATTTCGCTTGTCGCCATTAGCTTGATATACTAGAGACTTAAACCTAGCACGGTTTTCATGAAGTCTAAGACCTCCTGAGCGCATCCTTCGAATCTCGCTTACGGTTTGTTGATGACGAGTACCCTAGATCATAGAGATAGCGTTGCCTAAATTCGCGTAACCAAAAGGGTCCTGCCATGATTTCCACGTTCTCAAACCAAAAGATTGCCGGAAGTTTTAGCCTGTGATCGGCGTTTACCGCTCGGGAAAGAACGTGTCTTGGCACGCTTGCCAGCCACCGAGCCACCCCCGCCATCATCTTTGATTCGCTTCCCATACATCTTTTATTTCGAGAACAGAGTGCGCAGCAATCAGCTACCCCACGTAAGAGCTACATCAACCGGTAATCGAACCAAAGGATCTTGACGTTGCCATTCGGTACTACATAAAAGCTGCATCCTCCCATTTCATCCGCAACTCATCGCACATACGCCGCGACGTTAGATCCGAGTGTATACAGAGTACATCTACCTGCGCATTAGTCGCCACCGCCCACCAAACACCCCAACACGATGGGCTTCCTCTCCAGCCTCTTCTTCACCTTCTGGCGAGCCTGCGAGATCCTGACTCTCATACCGACACTGGGCATGCTGGTACGCTTTCGCCTAAACAATCACGAACCCACAGTGTGCTGACCTCACCCAGGCCTACTTCGTCCACATCTTCACAAAAGCGAACCAACTCACACCCTCCTACATCCTGTAAGTCTCCTTCCCCTCGCTCAGCCTCATCCAAAACTAACAATCCACCACAGAACCCTCTTCATCGTCTCCGTCCTCGGCGCCGTCTGGGCAATCGTGACCCTCTTCCGCCGCAAATCCACCCGCGAATCCGCCATCTTCGTCTCCTTCATCGACCTCTGCTTCGTCGGCGCCTTCATCGCCGGCGTCTACGAGCTGCGTGGTATCTCCAAGGAGAACTGCACCTCCTTCACCAACAACGGATCGGGAATATCGTTGAGCCTGGGGAGCAATGGGGTCAGTGGGAATCAGCCGTTCGGCGCGGCCACGAACAAGACCTGTGCGATGTTGAAGGCTAGTTTCGCGTTTGGGATTATGAATTGTATTTTCTTTGCCATTACGAGCTTTTTATTATTGTTCATGCATCGGAATCGGGAGGAGGTCACGGTGACGAGGGAGAGTTATTCGAGGAGGAGGAGTCATGATTCGAGGTAAGCTTTGGCGCCGATCTGAGACTTGAGACGTCTCTTTAATATGGTTCACAGGCGCGGTCACTCACGCAACGGATCACACTCTGGCCGCCATAGGAGCTCCAGTGGCAGACGCAACAACTACTACGTTTAGGGAACTAGACATTAGTCGGATTAGGGCGCAATGGAGTCTCGGAACGGTCAGCGGTGACCCCTCTGGACAGGCTTTTACGGCTGATTTGAGATATCCATTCCTTTCTCATATGTTTCATCCTATTGTAGTTTCTTGGTCTATCTTGCGACTTCGATCTAGCGATAGCGTTGAGGAGTCATCATGTGGAGGAAAGTCTTTCTTTAGCAGCAGCAATTTATTCGAGATACCCTTTCCTGATATGCTGGAGCAAATCATCTTGCGGATACAATGTGGAAAGCTTTACGCACTGCACCCCCTATCCTGTTATATTTGAAGGATGATATATATTACTATATATTACTATATATATATTATATACACCCCGAACTTAGGATTGGGAATTATCGTTTTCGATCGGAAAAGGGAGTAGGGCCGCTTTAAAGAGAGTAGCGAGGGAGTAAAAAGGAGTAATAAAAAAGTAAAGAGGAGTAACGAAGGAGTAAAAGGGAGTAACGAGGGAGTAAAAAGAAATACTATAAAATAGTATAAAGGCGTAGTGAATAGGAGCCTAAATTAATTACTCTATACCTAGTTATAACTACTCGCGTTATTTATAACGTTTGTTAATACTATTATTTAATTTAACCTCCTACTATCTAGAAATCTCTAAATTCTAACCTTTACGATAAAATTAATAACGGGGGCTATCTATAATAATAGCGCCTATATTAAAGACTACTCGACTATTAAGGAATAGGATAAAAAGTAATATTTATTTATTATTAAAACTCTTTCTATAATAAACTCTTTAATTCGATAATTTCGATTTTACTCGGTCTAGGCTATAGTAAATTCGAAAAATACTAATAATTAATTAATAAACGAAGAGGAAGGGAGGAAAATATAGCCTTTTAATATAAAATAACGGAAATATATAAATTAAAACTAAAAATTTATTTAATATTAAAACGAAAGTAAAGGATCTTTTTAAATAAATATTAAATATAAAAATCGGAAATCGTATAAAGTATTTTTCGTAATATTATAAAAAACGTTATACTATAGGATATATTATTTTAGAATTATTAACTATATATTATATTTATCGGGATAAATAAATTTTAGCTATATAAAGAATTTATTATAAAACTATAATTATTTAACTTAAGGACTTCGAATTTACTTTTATTATAATTATAAAATAGGCCTAAATCTCTAAAATATAATTTATATAATAATAAAGTAAAGTATAAAGAGAGAATATCGATATAATATAATTAAGATTTTATTAGATATCTAAATTTTACTAGTAGTATTATTTAAAATTTCGGTAAATTCTTTATAAAACGTATCCTCGGGAATTATTAAAACGGTAGTTTTAATATAAAAGTCGTATATTTTTATTTAATCTTTAATAGATTTCCGTTCCGCCTCGCTTATAATTTATTATTTAAAAATATTTATTTTCCTAGTAGCGCCTTTAACTATACCTAATTTAATATTAAATATAATCTTAAATATATCGCTAAAATCGAAATAGAATTTAATATTTTTAAATTCTCTCTACGAGGTAAATTACGTAGGTTTATTAAATTTAATTATTAAATAAATAAACTTCTATACTACCTTTTCGATATTCTATAATTTAATTATAAAAGAGATTATACTTTTTATAACTCCTCCTAAACTAGATATAATTACTATAATTCTAGGGATATAAGATATTATAATTAAACTTTATAAATAAAAGAAGTAATAAAGAGTTTACTAGTTTATTATTAATATCTTTTAGAGATTTTAGATAGAAGTAAAAACTAGTATAAAACTAGTATTTCGCCTCTACTTAGGTATTTAATTAAGTATATATAAATTAAATAAAGTTTAAGGCTCGGGCGTAGTCTTAACGGGGTATAAATTATAAAAGATTATTAAATATAAATTAACGACGTTTAAATTTAAAATTAGTCTAAATAAAGATAATTATAATAAAATCTTATTTAATATTTTATCGGCGCGTCTCTAAATCTAAATTTATATTCGATTATATTATTAATAACTTCTATTTTTTTATATATTATTTAACGAATTTATCTTCGTAAATTATTAATCCTATTATTATTTCGTTATTAATACCGAACTTATTCGAGGGTAACTCGAAAATATATAAATATTATAATACTAGAAAATTATACTTCTCCTAATAATATATACGAATTATTCTTTTATTATACTTCTCGGAGATAAATATAAATAATTTATATAAAAAATTAACTATAAATCTTTTAATATAGTTTATAAATTTTAATAAAAAAAAGTATATAACCGAGCGCTATATTCGCTTTAATATACCCGAATTAATATATACTATAGCGATAGCGGTAGGAAGAGATAAATATATAAATATAATAAAAATTATAAAAAGTAATTTTAATAAGATATTTCTTTTTATAATAAATAATAGATATAAAATAACATCTATAAAAGTACAAGCGACTCTGAGAATCTTGGTTTGCTCGGAGCGCTTAGGCCCGCTCGCGAGCGCTAAAATAGCTCAGAGCTAGGTAAGAATTCTTAGGCCCGCTCAGGCCCGCTCAGGCTCGCTCAGGCTCGCTCAGGATTATTTAGGATTCTTAATACCGGCTTAATATTCTCAGGGCCGCTCAGGGCCGCTCAGGGCCGCTCAGGATTATTTATTTACAT
>JAABUW010001652.1_pt1 | contig 36379 bp, 36 predicted proteins | sample 5560081 | NCBI WGS metagenome assembly JAABUW01 (sample SAMN10711882, study PRJNA513363) | rock metagenome | isolation source: Antarctica rocks | place: Antarctica: Victoria Land, Knobhead sud | reverse complement strand
CATCCGCTCGCTGCTCTCGACAGCCAGGAAGCAAGGTTGGGATATGCTCGAGACACTGACCACTCAGCCCGACCGCTTGATCGATGACCTACGCATGGCTTGACCCCGTCGAAAGACCTGGGCTGTTACCTCACGGCTAGATAGGGTCGTAATCACCGCGATAAGCTCCTGTGCGGCTTATGCAGAAACATCACTACATATCTCGGTGACCTGCAATCAAGCGGAGTCGATTACGGCTGTGCACAAGGCCGTTGACGCGCGCTGCGTTGGGCCCGAAAACTACCTGCATAAACAACGGCGCCCGCAACGAGGCGCTGCCGGAGGAAACCCATGCTGAACCGCATCGCGGCCGCTGCCATCGCCACCCTCGCCCTGGCCATCCCCGGAGCGGCACGGGCCGATGAGGTCGTGCGCATCGCCTACATCGACCCGCTCAGCGGCTCGCTGGCCGCCACCGGGCAGTTGGGCGAGCAGCATTTCCGCTTCGCCATCGACCGGGCGAATGCGAGCGGAGCCGCTGGGCCTGGCCGCAAGTTCGAGCTGGTGGCGCTCGATAACGAGGTCAGTCCCGAAAAATCGCTGACCCTATTGCGCAAGGCAATCGACGACGGCATCCACTACGTCACCCAGGGCAACGGCTCCTCGGTCGCGTTCGCGCTGTCCGACGCCATTGCCAAGAACAACCGCCGCGCGCCCAACCAGGCGGTGATGTTCCTGAACTACGCCGCCGTCGACCCAGGGCTCACCAATGAGAAGTGCAACTGGTGGCACTTCCGTTTCGACGCCGATAGCGACATGAAAATGCGCGCGCTCAGCGACTACGTGGTCAGCCAGGCGCAGATCAAGAAGGTCTACATCTTCAACCCCGACTATTCGTTCGGCCAGTCGGTCGAGAAGGCGGCGCAGGCGATGCTGGCGAACCGCCGCCCGGACCTGCAGGTCGTGGGCGCCGAGCGGGTGCCGCTGGGCAAGGTGAAGGATTTCGCGCCGTATGTGCAGAAAATGCAGGCTGCCGGCGCCGACGCGGTCGTGACCGGCAATTGGGGCGCCGACCTCACCTTGCTGTCCAAGGCCGCGCAGGACACGGGCTACAAGGGCACCTTCTTCACCTACTACCTGGGGTCAAGCGACGTGATCGCCGGCCTCGGCGCCGAAGGCGGCAAGGGCTACGCGCAGGTCAGCGAGTACCACGCGAACCTCGGCATCCCCGAGTTGGAAAAGATCGCAGCCGAGTTCGAAGCGAAGTACACCAACAACCAGTTCTACTACTGGCGCGTCGTGAACGAGATCGACATGCTGGCGGCGGCGATGAAGCAGGCGGACAGCTCGGACCCCGCCAAGGTCGGCCAGATCCTGTCCACCATGGTGCAAAAAACGCCGCTGGGCGACGTCACGATGCGCGAGGACAACCACCAGCTCCTGCAGCCGATGTTCGTCTCGGAGCTGGAGCCCGGCATGAAGTTCACCTTCCCGGACAACAAGATGGGTTTTAAAACTGTGAGCCGTATCGAGGCCGCGACCCAGCGCCTGCCGACCACCTGCAAGTTCCAGCCGCCGGCATAGGGCCATGCAGCAACTCGGCCTCATCCTGCTCAATGGCCTAGTTTACGGGCTGCTGCTGTTCATGCTGTCCGTTGGATTGACGTTGATCTTCGGCATGATGGGCGTGCTGAATTTGGCGCATGCCAGCTTCTACATGCTCGGCGCCTTCCTCGCCTTCACCATCAGCATCCGGCTCGGCTTCTGGGTGGCGCTGCTGGTCGTGCCGGTGCTGGTGGGCGCGCTCGGCGCCGTGGTCGAGCGCTATGGCCTGCGCACGGTGCACAAGCACGGCCACGTCGCGGAGCTGCTGTTCACCTTCGGCCTGGCGTTCATCATCGGCGAGGTCGTGCCGCTGATCTGGGGCCGCACGCCGGTGCCGTACCGCGTGCCCGCCTCGCTCGACTTCCCGCTGTTCTCGATTGCGGGCAACGCCTATCCGGCATACCGGCTGTTCATGATGGCCGTAGCGGTGGCCATGTTCCTGGCGCTTTACTTGGCGCTGGCCCGAACACGGCTGGGCCTCGTGGTGCGGGCGGCGCTGACCTATCCGGACATGGTGAGCATGCTCGGCCACGACGTGCCGAAGGTGTTCACCCTCGTCTTCGGGGCCGGCTGCGCGCTGGCCGGGCTTGCGGGGGTGATCGCCGGCAACGCGTTCACCACCGAGCCCGGCATGGCGCGGTCGCTGGGCGCCATCGTGTTCGCGATCGTGGTGATGGGTGGGCTCGGGTCGATCTGGGGCGCGCTGGTCGCGTCCTTGCTGATCGGCTTCGTGCAGACCGCGAGCATCAGCCTCGACATGCCGCTGGGCACGGCGCTCATGCATATCGGCGTGCCGGTGAACACCGCCGTGCTGAGCGATTTGTGGCAGGTCACCATCGCCCGGGTGGCGCCGGTGGTGCCGTATGTGCTGCTGATCCTAGTGCTGGCGCTCCGGCCGCGCGGCCTGCTGGGCACCAGGTCCGCCTGATGCTGGCGCCTGCAGCAGCCGCACTGGCGCGGCCAAGGTCGGGCGGCGCGATGCGCGCCATGCTGCCTTGGGCGCTGGCGGCTGTGGCGGCGCTGGTGCTGCCGCACGTGGTGCCGGGCGGGTTCGGCCTGTCGCTGCTGTGCCGCATGGGCATCGCGATCGTGTTCGCGCTGTCGTTCAACATGCTGCTGGGCCAGGGCGGCATGCTCGACTTCGGCCATGCGGTGTTTTTGGGCCTCGGCGGGTTCCTGGCGATGCACGCGATGAAGCTGGCGGACGCCGGGTGGTGGGTGCCCTCGCCGGTCCTGCCGTTGGTCGGAGCATTGGGCGGGCTGGTCGCGGCGATTCTGGCCGGATGGGTGTCCACGCGCCGGGCCGGCACTGCGTTCGCCATGATCACCCTGGGCGTCGCCGAGTTGGCCGTGGTCATCGTGCTGTTGTTCCCCAGCGCGTTCGGGGGCGAGGAGGGGCTGTCCGGTGACCGCTCCTCCGGCCCGCCGCTACTCGGCTTCGACTTCGGCACGCAAACAGAAGCCTACTACCTCATCGCCGCCTGGGCCTGGGCGGCGGCGCTGCTGATGTGGCTCTATACCCGCACCCCGCTTGGCCGCCTGGCCAACGCCGTGCGCGACAACCCGGAGCGGGTCGGCTTCCTCGGCTACGACCCGGCCCGCATCCGGCTGCTGGTCTTCTCGCTCAGCGGCCTGTTTGCTGGGATTGCCGGTGGGCTCGCGGCGCTGAACGACGAGATCGTGACCTCGGGCAACATGTCGCCCGAGGCATCGAGCGCGGTCCTGGTCATGACCTTCATCGGCGGCGTCGGCACCTTCTGGGGCCCGGTGATCGGCGCGATCCTGATCACCTTCCTGTCCGTGGCGCTCAGCACGGTGACGGATGCGTGGCAGCTTTATAGCGGGCTGCTGTTCGTAGCGATGGTGGTGTGGGCGCCGGGCGGGATTTCCGGCATCACCCTGGCACATGCGCCGGTGTTCCGCGCCGGCCTGGGCGGGCGGCTCGTGCCCGCTTACGCCGCTATGCTGCCGGGCTTGCTGTTGGCGCTCGCAGGCACGATCGGCTTGGCCGAACTCGCCTTCCGGCTGCAAAGCGTGCGCAACGGCGCGTCGCCAAAACCGGTGTTCGGCTTGGCGCTGGACCCGCAAAGCCTGCTGCCATGGCTTGTGGCGACCGCGTTGCTGTTGGTTGGCGCGTGGCTGCTGCGCCGTGCCGGACCCGCTGCCAAGGAGGCTTGGCAAGAGGCCAGCACCAAGGCGCAAGCTGCATGACTCCCGCCCTGCACGTTACCGGCTTGGAAAAAGCGTTCGGCCCGACGAAGATCATCCGTGGCGTCGAGTTGGAGGTGGCGAAGGGTGAGCGCCATGCAGTGATCGGGCCGAACGGCGCCGGCAAGTCCACGCTGTTCCATCTGATTTCCGGCCGGCTGCCGTCGGATGCCGGGCGGATTCTGCTGCATGGGCGCGACATCACCGGGCTGCTCCCTCACGATATATTCAACCTGGGCCTCGCCCGCAGCTTCCAGGTCACCAGCCTGTTCCCGCGCCTGTCGGTGTTCGAGAACCTGCGCGCTGCCGCCATGCGCACCCATGGCTGCGGCCACGCCTTCTGGCGCCGGCTGGAGGGTTTTGCCCCGCTGCGCCGGCGGGCGGAGGAGGTGTTGGCGCTGTTGGGCCTGGAGCGCCGGCGGGACGTGCTGGCCGGGGCGCTGGCCTATGCCGACCAGCGCGCGCTGGAGATCGGCGTCACCATCGCCGGCGGCGCCGAGACCATCCTGCTGGACGAACCCACCGCCGGCATGAGCCGGGCGGAGACGGAGCGCGCCGTGGCCCTGATCCGCCGCGTGTCGGAGGGGCGCACGCTGGTGATGATCGAGCACGACCTAGGCGTCGTCTTCGACCTCGCGGATACGATTTCCGTGCTGGCGGAGGGCAGGGTGATCGCCTCCGGCCCGCCCGACAAGGTGCGTGGCGATCCGGCCGTCCGCACCGCCTACCTCGGCGCGGCGGCGGAGGCGCTTGTATGATGCTGTCGGTGCGCGGCCTGCAGGCGTGGTACGGCAAAAGCCAAGTGCTGCGCGGCGTGGACATGCAGGTCGCACGGGGAGAGATCGTGGCGCTGCTGGGCCGCAACGGCGCCGGGCGCAGCACGACGTTGAAGGCGATCATGGGCAGCGTGGTCCGCGACGGCCAGGTCCGCTTCGGCGATACCGAGATCGGCCGCCTGGCGCCGCACCAAGTCGCGCGGCTGGGCCTGGGCTACGTGCCGGAGGACCGGTCGATCTTCCCGGACCTGACCACCGTGCAAAATTTGATTCTTGGCGAGAAGCAGGGGCCTGGCGGCAAGTTCAGCCTCGATGACGCCTACACGCTGTTCCCCCGGCTGCGGGAGCGGGCGGATGCGCCGGCCGGCGCCTTGTCCGGCGGAGAGCAGCAGATGCTGGCCATCTGCCGCACGCTGATGGGAAGCCCGGCGCTGCTGATGGTCGATGAACCCACCGAGGGCCTGGCGCCCATGATGGTGCAGACGGTGCGCGAGCTGCTGGTGGCCGTTGCCGCGCGGGGGGTGACGATCCTGCTCGTTGAGCAGAAGCTGGACATCGCGTTGGCAATCAGCCAGCGCCTGTATGTGATGGGGCACGGCGAGATCGTGTTCGAGGGCACGCCGGCGAGCCTGGCCGGCAACGCGCAGGTTCGGCGCGAATGGCTGGAAGTATAAAAGCCCTTTCCCGGAAGGAGAGGGAACAGAAAAGCGTTTGATTTTGGAGGGATTTTAGCTATGGGCAGCATCAACGCAGCGGTCGACGTGCGGCATCAGGACGGCGTGGCGGTGGTGGCAATGGACAACCCGCCGGTGAACGCGCTGGGCTTCGTGCTGCGCAGCGGGCTCATGCAGGCGATGGCGCAGTTGCGGGAGGACAAGTCGGTGAAGGCGATCGTGCTGTCCGGCACCGCCCGAGCGTTCAGCGGCGGCGCCGACATCACCGAGTTCGGCCAGCCGTCGCGCGACCCGAACCTGCGCCAGGTGATCGAGGCAATCGAGGACATGCCGGTGCCGGTCGTGGCGGCGATCCAGGGCGTGGCGCTGGGCGGCGGGCTGGAACTGGCGCTCGGGTGCCATGCGCGGGTGGCGTGGGCGACGGCGCGGGTCGGCCTGCCGGAGGTGAAGCTCGGCCTGCTGCCCGGCGCCGGCGGCACACAGCGCCTGCCGCGCCTAGTCGGTATCGAGAAGGCGCTGACGATGATCGTGACCGGCAACCCGATCGGCGGCGCCGAGGCGGCGAAGTGCGGCCTGGTGGATGCGCTGCTGGACGGCGCCTATCCCGACGCCGCGGTGGGGTGGGCGCGGAACGTGACGGAGCGCCGCCGGGTGCAGGACCGCGACGACATGCTGGCGCCCGCCCGCGCCGACACCGGACTGATCGATCGCGTCGCCGCGCCGTTGTTGAAAGCTTCGGGCGCAGCCGCCCCCCGCGCCTGCGTCGAGAGCGTGCGCGGCGCGGTCACCATGCCGTTTGCCGAGGGCTTGGCGAATGAGCGCCGGCTGTTCGAGCAACTGGTGACCGGCGACGAAAGCCGCGCCCAGCGCCACGCCTTCTTCGCCGAGCGGGAGGCGCAGAAGGCCGTACTGCCGGCCGGCACCCAGCCGCGGCCCATCGCCCGCGCCGCGGTGATCGGCGCCGGCACGATGGGCGGCGGCATCGCCATGTGCTTCGCCAACGCCGGCATTCCAGTGACGGTGATCGAGACCGAGCAGGCGGCGCTCGACCGCGGCCTGGCGCGCATCGCCGAGCTGTATGGCATTTCGGCCAAGCGCGGCAGCATCACCGCAGCCCAGGCGGAGGAGCGCCGCGGCCGCATCCAGGGCCGGCTCGGCCTGGAGGGCGTCGAGGGCGCCGACATCGTGGTCGAAGCGGTGTTCGAGGACATGGGCGTCAAAAAACAGGTCTTTGCCGAGCTCGACCGCCTGGCGAAACCCGGCGCAATTCTGGCGACCAACACCAGCTACCTCGACATCGACGAGATCGCCGCCGCCACCTCGCGACCCGGCGACGTGCTCGGCATGCACTTCTTCAGCCCGGCCAATGTGATGAAGCTGCTGGAGGTCGTGCGCGGAAGCCAGACCAGCCCAGCGGTGATCGCGACCGCGTCGGACGTCGGCAAGAAGCTGGCCAAGGTCGGCGTCGTGGTCGGCAACTGCTTCGGCTTCGTCGGCAACCGCATGCTGGCCCGCCGCAGCGACGCGGCGGAGCGGCTGCTGCTGGACGGCGCCAGCCCGGCCGAGGTCGACGCGGCGCTGGTGGCATTCGGCTTCCGCATGGGGCCGTTCGCGATGGCGGACCTGGCGGGGCTGGACATTGGCATGCGCATCAGAAAGGCGTTCGGCAAGCGCGCCGCGGTGTCGGACGCGCTGTGCGACGCCGGGCGGTACGGGCAGAAGACCGGCAGCGGCTACTACTTGTACGAAGGCCGCAACGCCACGCCGGACCCGGAGGTGGACCGCATCATCGCGGCCGAGTCCGAGAAGCTCGGCATCACCCGGCGCCCGATCGGCGCTGAGGAGATCACCGAGCGGCTGGTCTATCCGATGATCAACGAGGGCGCGCGCATCCTGGAGGAGGGCATCGCCGCCCGGCCCGGCGACATCGATGCAATCTGGCTGCACGGCTACAACTGGCCGGCTTGGCGCGGCGGGCCGATGTTCTACGCGGACTTGGTCGGGCTGCCCCGCATCCGCGACCGGCTGCAGGACTTCTTCGCGGCAACGGGGGACGAGGCGCTGCGCCCGGCGCCGCTGCTGGTCAAGCTCGCCGACGCCGGGCAGGGCTTTGCCAGCCAGGCGGCCAAGGCGGCGTGATGGAACGCCCGTTTCCCTGGGAGGCGAGCTACCCGGACGGCGTACGCTGGGACACGCCGATCGCGATCAGCACGTTGCCGGAGCTGCTGGACCGCGCCGTCAAGGCGTTCGGCGACCGTCCGGCGCTGGAGTTCCGCGGCCGGCGCATGACGTACGGCGAGCTGGGCGCGCGAGTGGACCGGCTGGCGCGCGGGCTGCTGGCGCTCGGACTGTTGCCGGGGGACGCGGTGGCGCTGCTGCTGACCAACAGCCCGGCGCATCCGATCGCCTTCTTTGGGGTGCTGCGCATCGGCGCCCAGGTGGTGCACCTCAGCCCGCTCGACCCCGCGCGGGCGGTGGAGCGCAAGCTGCAGGACAGCGGCGCGCGCACCTTGATCGCCGGGAACCTGCCGGTGCTGCTGCCCCAGGCACTCGCCGCCCGGCAATCCGGCGCCGTGGGAACGCTGATCGTGGCGGAGGACCTGGATTGGGGTCCCGGCGGCGTGGACGCCCCCGTGCCGCCCGGTGCCCGCACGCTGCGTGACCTGGATGGGCCCGAAGCGGAGTGGCCGGCGATCGAGCCGCAGGACGTGGCGCTGCTGCAATATACCGGCGGCACCACCGGCGTGCCGCGGGCGGCGATGCTGACCCATGCGAACCTGACGGCCGCCGTCGCGATCTACGACGCCTGGAGCGCTGGCAGCGACCGGGCCTTCGTGCCCGGGGACCGGGTGCTGTGCGTGCTGCCGTTGTTCCATATCTATGCGCTGACGGCAGTGATGCTGCGGGCGCTGGCGAGTGGCGTCGAGCTGATGCTGCGCGCCCGGTTCGACGTGGGCCAGACTTTGGATGACATCGAGACCGGCCGCTGCACCCACTTCCCCGGCGTGCCGACCATGTGGATCGCGCTGGCGAACCATCCGGGCGCTACCTCGCGGGACCTGTCGAGTCTTAAGGTGACCAGCTCCGGCGGCGCCGCGTTGCCGCCGGACGTAGGGGCGCGGGTGGAGGCGCTGACCGGGCTGCGGCTGGGCGGCGGCTGGGGCATGACCGAGACCTCGCCGGCCGGCACCAACCTGCCGCTCGACCGTGCGCAGGCGCCGGGCGACATCGGCCTGCCGCTGCCCGGCATTGAGATGGACGTGGTAGCGCTGGACGACCCGACCCGCGTGCTGCCGCCGGGTGAGGTCGGCGAGGTGCGGATTCGCGGGCCGAACGTGACGCCGGGCTATTGGCGGCGTCCGGAGGAGACGGCGGAGGCGTTCGTGGACGGCTGGTTCTTGACCGGCGACATCGGCCGCATGGCGCCGGACGGCATGTTCACTCTGGTGGACCGCAAGAAGGACATGATCATCTCCGGCGGATTCAACGTGTATCCGCGCGCGATCGAGGACGCGATCCACGAGCATCCGAACGTACGGGAGGCCGCGGTGATCGGCGTGCCCGACCCGTATCGCGGGCAGGCGGCCAAGGCGTATGTCAGCCTGCGGGACGGGACGCAGCCGCTGACCTTGGAGGCGCTGCGGGACTTCCTCGCGGACAGGCTGGGCCGGCATGAGCTGCCGGCTGCCCTCGAAGTCCGAGAAGACCTGCCGCACACGCCGGTGGGCAAGCTCGCGAAACGCGACCTGATCGCCGAACTCAAGCAACAGGGAACCCTCAAAAATGGTTGAAGCCGTCATCGTCTCCACCGCGCGCACCCCCATTGGCCGCGCCATGCGCGGCGCGTTCAACATGACCCATGGGGCCGAGATGGGCGGCCACGCCATCCAGAACGCGGTCGAGCGCGCCGGGCTGGAGGGTGCCGAGGTCGAGGAGGTCGTGCTGGGCTGCGCCAATCCGGAGGGTGCCACGGGCGGCAACATCGCGCGGCAGGCGGCGCTGCGGGCCGGGCTGGCACCGAGCACGGCGGCGATGACGGTGAACCGCTTCTGTTCGAGCGGGTTGCAGGCGATCGCGATCGCCGCCAACCGCGTGGTGTGCGACGGCGTGCCGGTCGCGGTGGCCGGCGGGCTCGAGAACATCAGCCTGGTGCAGACCACGCTGAACCGGCACATGTACAAGGACGCCTGGCTGGAGGACCACGTGCCGGCGCTTTACATGCCGATGATCGAGACGGCGGACATCGTGGCGGCGCGGTATGGCATCAGCCGGGAGGCGCAGGACGAATATGCGCTGGAAAGCCAGCGCCGCACCGCTTCCGGGCAGCAGGCAGGCCGGTTCGACCAGGAGATCGTGCCGCTGCCGAGCATCATGGCGGTGACCGACAAGGTGACGGGCGAGGTCCGGCATGAGGCCACCACCTTGCGTCAGGACGAGGGCAACCGGCCGGAGACCACGCTGGAGGGACTGGCGAAGCTGAAGCCGGTGCGCGGCGAGGGCCAGTTCATTACGCCGGGCAATGCGAGCCAGCTCTCGGACGGCGCCAGCGCCTGCGTCGTGATGTCGGACAAGGAGGCGGCGCGGCGCGGGCTGGAGCCCATGGCGGTGTTCCGCGGATTGGCGGTCGCGGGCTGTGATCCCGACGAGATGGGCATCGGCCCGGTGTTCGCGGTGCCTCGGCTGTTGGAGCGTCATGGGCTGACGGTAGACGATATTGATCTATGGGAGCTTAACGAAGCCTTCGCCAGTCAGGTGCTATATTGCCGCGACAAGCTCGGCACTCCGGCCGACCGGCTGAACGTGGACGGTGGCGCCATCTCGATCGGGCATCCCTATGGCATGAGTGGGGCGCGGATGACGGGGCACGCGTTGATCGAGGGACGGCGCCGGGGTGCCAAGCGCGTCGTCGTCACCATGTGCATCGGCGGTGGCCAGGGCGCCGCCGGGCTGTTCGAGCTGCGATAGGAGCAAATTATGGACCTGAGCTTCACCGCCGAGGAGAGTGCATTCCGTGACCGGATGCGCGAGTTCTTCACAACCCAGATCCCGCAATCGATCCGCGACCATGTGCAGCGCGGCGAGCACGTGTCGCGGGAGGAGCAGATCACCGCGCAACGCATCCTGAACGCCAACGGGCTGGCGGTGCCGCACTGGCCGGTGGCGTGGGGCGGCCAGGATTGGACGCCGGTGCAGCTGTATATCTATCAGGACGAGATGCAGCAGAACTGCGTGCCGGCACCGCTCGGCTTCAACACCAACATGGTCGGGCCGGTCATCGCGCAGTTCGGCTCGGAGGCGCATAAGAAGCAGTTCCTGGCGCCCACGGCGAACCTGGATATCTGGTGGTGCCAGGGCTTCTCCGAGCCCGGCGCCGGGTCGGACCTTGCCAGCCTACGGACCTCCGCCGTGCGGGACGGCGACGATTACGTGGTGAACGGGCAGAAGACCTGGACGACGCTCGCGCAGTATGCCGACTGGATCTTCTGCCTGGTGCGGACCGACAGGAAAGTAAAGAAGCAAGAGGGCATCAGCTTCCTGCTGATCGACATGAAGACGCCCGGCGTCAGCGTGCGCCCGATCCAGACGATCGACGGCGGGGTCGAGGTCAACGAGGTGTGGTTCGACGAGGTCCGGGTCCCCGTCGAGAACTTGGTCGGCGAGGAGAACAAGGGCTGGGACTACGCCAAGTTCCTGCTGGGCAACGAGCGCACCGGCATCGCCCGCGTCGGCGTGAGCAAGGCGCGCATCCGCCGGATCAAGCAGCTGGCGGCGCTGGAGCGCGTCGGCGACCGCGCGATGATGGACGAGCCGCATTTCCGCGAGCGGGTGGCCGCCATCGAGGTGGAGCTGAAAGCGCTGGAGATGACGCAGCTCCGCGTCGTGGCGGATGAGCGCACCCGGGAACGCAGCAAGCCGAACCCAGCAAGCTCGATCCTGAAGCTGAAAGGCTCCGAAATTCAACAGGCAACGACGGAGCTGCTGATGGACGTGGTCGGCCCGTATATCCTGCCGTACGACGACCATGAGCCCGGCAGCAACGAGCCGCCGGTGGGTCCGGACTATGCCGCGGAGGCGGCGCCGACCTATTTCAACTGGCGCAAGATTTCGATCTATGGCGGGTCGAACGAAATCCAGCGGAATATCGTGGCGAAGGCGATTTTGGGGTTTTAAGCTCAGTCGCTGACAATCTGTTTGGCAGCCCTTACCTCGGTCCAGTCCCGGGGAGGAAGGCTGTGCAGGCGCGGACATCATGCTCCCAACGGAACCAAGGCGGGGTTTGTGAGTTGTTTGTGGGTATCTGCAACCACGGAGGCTACCATGACCAAAAGCCGCTTTTCTGCCAACGCCCTTTTGCTGGCGCTTGCACTGGCCGCTCTGGCGCCGATGCTGAGCGCCTGCAACACCACGGCCGGCGCCGGCGAGGACCTGAGTGCCACCGGCCGCGCAGTGACCCGCGGTGCGGATAAGGTGCAGAAAGGCCTGTAATCTCCGAGGTGTATGGGGTTAGCGAGACGTGGTGTTTCGTCTAGGCTGACCCCAACACGAACCGGAGGGGACGGCATGGACTTCGATCTCAGCGACGAGCAGCGGCTGCTCAAGGACAGCGTCGACCGCATGATCGCGAACCGCTATGGCTTTGAGGCACGCAAGGGCTATCGCGCGGCGCCGGAGGGCTGGAGCCGGGAGATCTGGGCGCAGTTCGCCGAAATCGGCCTTCTGGGGCTTCCGTTCACCGAGGAACAAGGCGGTTTCGGCGGCGGCCCTGTGGACACCGCGATGGTCATGGAGGCGTGTGGCCGTGCCCTGGTGGTCGAGCCGTATTTTGCCACCATCGTCGCCTGCGGTGCCCTGTTGCGATACGCTGCGTCGGACTCGCAGCTGCAAGCGTTGGTGCCCGGCATCGCCGCCGGGGAGCGGGTGCTGGCCTATGCGCAGATCGAGCGCCAGTCCCGCCACAGCCTGAACGACGTGGCGACCCGGGCGGAGCGCGATGGCGAGGGCTGGCGCATCACCGGAGATAAGAGCCTGGTTCTGCATGGCGACAGCGCGGACACGCTGCTGGTCACCGCCCGGACCGCTGGTGAACACAGGGAGCGCCATGGCATCGGCCTCTTTCTCGTGCAAGCCGACGCCCCCGGCGTGACCCGGCGAGGCTACCCCACCCAGGACGGCATGCGCGCCGCAGAGATCAGCCTGATCAATGCGTCTGCCGAGGCGCTGGGCGACCCGGCCGAAGCGCTCCCAGTGCTGGAGCGTGCGAACGACGAGATGCTGGCCGCACTATGTGCGGAGGCGGTGGGCGTGATGGATGCGATGCACGCCATGACGGTCGACTACATGAAAACCCGCAAGCAGTTCGGTCGTGCCATCGGCGACAACCAGGCATTGCAGCACCGCGCTGTGGACATGTATGTTTCGCTCGAACAGGCGCGCAGCATGGCGCTGTATGCGACCATGATGGCGAGCGAGCAGGACTCTTTGGAGCGGCAACGCGCCATGCACGCCGCCAAGGTGCAGATCGGCCGCAGCGGCCGGCACATCGGGCAAGAGGCCGTGCAGCTGCATGGCGGCATCGGCGTGACGATGGAATACGCCGTCGGACATCACTTCAAGCGCATGACGATGATCGAGCGCGGCATTGGCGACACGGACAGCCATTTGGCGGCGCTGGCCCGGCTGGGCGGGCTGATCGCCGCTTGATGGGCGGGGACAGTGGCGCTGGGCGCCGGCATGGTCTATACGGCTCCGCAATGGTGGTCTCGCGAACGTGATGTTTGAGCGGGCGCTACGCACCGGGCTGGGACGTATCGTGGCCATGACGCGAACCATCGCCGTATTTGCGCTGTTGCTGGCCGCTGTGCCGGCCTGGGCGGAGACTGCGTCGCCGTTCGCCGATTGCGAGGCCGCCATCGCCGCGGCGACCCGGGCGCCACGCATTCCGGACAAGCTGATGCCGGCGATCTCGCGGGTGGAGAGCGGGCGTTTGGACCCGATGAGCAAGCGGGTGCGGGCATGGCCCTGGACGATCAATGTGGAGGGAACCGGGTTCTTCTTCGACGCGAAGGAGCAGGCCGTAGCGGCAGTGCGCGCGTTGCAGGCCCGCGGCGTCCGGTCGATCGACGTGGGGTGCATGCAGGTCAACCTGATGCACCACCCGACGGCGTTCGCCAGCCTGGACGATGCATTCGAGCCGACGGTAAATGCCCACTACGCCGCGCAGTTCCTGATGGCGCTATACCGGCAGACCGGCGACTGGAACCTGGCGACGGCCAACTACCATTCGGCGGATGCCGACCGCGGGGAGGACTACCAGCGCCGGGTGTTCGGCCGGGTGATGACGCCGATGGGAGCAAAGGGCACGCTGCTGCGTCCGGCCGGTCCCTATGCTGTCTGGCCGCCGCCCGGCAGCGCCTATGCAGCGCTGCCGCCGGTCGAGTTCGCATTCGGCGCCTTTGGTCCGGCGCCGGGCCGGGTTGTGGTGCAGCTCCCGCCGTTGCGGCGTTAATCGGCCACCGACGCCAGCTTGAAGTCGCGGAACTGCTGGCGGAGCGCCAGCTTGTTCAGCTTGCCGGTCGCGGTGTGCGGGAGCTGCTCAACGATGACGACCTCGTCCGGCGTCCACCATTTGGCAACCTTTCCAGCGTAGCTTGCGAGCAGCTCGGCCGGATCGATGGTGCGGTCAGGCTTGGGCACGACAATCAGTAGCGGACGCTCGTCCCATTTCGGGTGGCGGGCGCCGACGATCGCCGCCTCGGCGACGTCAGGGTGGGCGACGGCGATGTTCTCGAGCTCGATGGAGCTGATCCACTCGCCGCCGGACTTCACGATGTCCTTGGTGCGGTCGGTCACCTGCATCAAGCCGTGCGGGTCGATGGTGGATACGTCCCCGGTGGCGAACCAGCCATCGGCGTCGGTGGCGTCGGCGTCGGCGTTGAGGTAGCGCCGGGTCACCCAGGGCCCGCGCACCATCAGGTTGCCGAAGGTCGTGCCGTCCCAGGGAAGCTCGGCACCCGTGTCGTCCACGATCTTGATATCGAGGCCGGGCACGGCGCGGCCTTGCTTGTATTGCAGACCCTTGGCGTCCTCGGGCGCGAGGCCCGCGAAGCTGGGCTTGGGGCCGTAGCAGGTGCCGAGCGGGCTGGTTTCCGTCATGCCCCAGGCATGGTCCACCCGCACGGCATAGTCCCGGGCAAAGGTGTCGATCAGCATGGGCGGGCAGGCAGACCCGCCGCAGATCAGGCGTTGCAGGGTATCGAGCTTGCCGTTGGTGGCCCGCAGGTGCTGCAGCAGTCCCATCCAGACCGTGGGCACGCCGGCGGACATCGTCACGCGCTCGCTGTTCATCAGCGATTGCATGCTGGCGCCGTCGAGGTAGCGGCCGGGCATAATCAGGCTGGCGCCCACCATCGGTGCCGCGTAGGGCGTGCCCCAGGCGTTGACGTGGAACATCGGCACCACCGGCAGCACGCGGTCAACGCTGCGCAGGCCCAGCACGTCCGCCAGGTTGATCGCGTAGGCGTGGATGACGGTGCTGCGATGGCTGTACAGCACGCCTTTAGGCCGCCCCGTGGTGCCGGAGGTGTAGCACAGCGCGCTGGCCTGCTCCTCATTCAGGCGCGGCCAGGCGAAGTCGTCATCGGCGTCGGCGAGCAGCGTCTCATAGCACAGCAGGTCCTGGCCCGGCGCCAGCGTCACCTCGGGCATCGCGTCCGAGTCCGTCAGCATGACCACGGCGCGGACCCCTGGAACGAGCGGCGCGATGGTGGCGGCCAGGGAAGCGAAAGTGGTGTCGGCACAGAGGATCGTGCTGCCGGCGTCGTTCAGGATATGCGCGATGTCGTCCGGCGCCAGGCGCGGGTTCACGGTGTGGACAATCGCCCCCATGCCGGAGACGGCATAGTACAGCTCTAGGTGGCGGTACCCGTTCCAGGCCAGGGTCGCCACGCGGTCGCTGGGCTGGACGCCGAGGCGCAACAGAGCCCGGGCGAGGGTGCGGGCGCGCTGCTCGATGCCGGCATAGGTGGTGCGGTGGATGGTGTCCTCGGTGGTGCGGGACACGACCTCGGCGTCCGCGTGGTGGCGCGCGGCGTGGGTGATGATGGAGGAGATCAGCAGTGGCTGCGATTGCATCAAGCCGAGCATGGGCGTTTCCTCGCTAGGGGGCCGTCTAGGTGCGGCGATGCCCTAAGATGGCTGGGTCGGGGCGCGGTGTCACGAAGCTGTTGCGACGCTGGGTGCTTTGGTTACGCGAACTATGTATGGCTCCGGTCATAACCGGCTCGACTGGGGTGTCCACGCGGTTGGGCGCGAACAGCTTTTATGTCATGGTCAGTCCGGACTGCGACTGTCATCGGCAACAGGTTCAACCGCAGGTCGAGGCCGGCTTATGCGATCGAGGCGGCGAAGCGGCTTACCGGGGGCATGCCGTTCACGCCACGCCCTCCATGTTGATGAGCCGGCGCTTGCGCTGCACGCCCCAGCGATAGCCCGAGATCGAACCATCCGCCTTCACCACGCGGTGGCAAGGGACGGCCACCGCCAGCACGTTGGCCGCACAAGCCGCACCCACGTCCTGGGCCGTGGCCGGCATATCGAGTGCCTTGGCGAGGGCGCCATAGCTGCGGGTCTCGCCCGAGGGGATGGCGCGCAACGCCTTCCACACAGCCAACTCCAGCTCCGAGCCGCGCAGGTCGAGGGGCAAATCCAGCCCGAGATGCGGCCTATCGACGAAGGTGACGACCTTCGCAATTGTTTCCGTGAGACCCGCCGCGTCCTCGATCAACTGCACGCTGGGGAAGGCATTGGAAAGCTCGCGCCGCAGCTTCGGCCGGTCGTCGCCGAGCAGGATCGCCGCAACGCCCCGCTCGCCCAGTGCGATGAGCGCCAGGCCGAGCTTTGTATCACCATATCCGAAGCGCAGCGCCTCAGTGGTCAGGTCGTGGGTCATCGTGTCCATGGTTCTGTCCCTTGCTCTCTGGCTCGACGAACATCGCCCCTGGGGAGTTGAACCGCACTCCGGCCCTTGCTGTTGAATCCAAATAGGAGTGAGCAGACCGGTCCTTTCCGTCGAGCCTCAGCGTCTACTTTTCTTCAACCCTGGCCCGCCGCTAGCCCCGGACAGCGGCGCACAGGCCGCCATCCACCAGAATCTCAGTCCCCGTGACATACTTCGCCTCGTCTGAGGCTAAAAAGAGAGCCGCGTTGGCGACATCCCAGGCCTCGCCCATATGGCCCATCGGCACCTGCTCGTGCCGGCGCCGGAAGAAGGCCGCGCGGTCCATGCCGGTTTCGGAACTGGCGAAGTCGCGCGCGATCTTCTCGACCAGCGGCGTGTTCATCAACCCGGGCAACACGCAGTTGAGCCGCACGCCCCGGCGCGCATAGTCTACGGCGACGACCTTGCTGAACTGAACCAAGCCCGCCTTGGCGGCAGCATAGCCCGCCTGCGGCTTGCCCGTGTAGCGGATGGCGGCAGTCGAGGCGATCGAGACGATGGCGCCCTTGCCCTGCGCCTCCATGAGCGGCAGCACTGCCTTGCAGCACAGGAAGACGCTCTTCAAATTGACGTCCATCTGGCTGTCCCAGGTGTCCTCGGACATCGTGGCCGGGTCTCCCGGCAGGGACAGACCGACATTGTTCACGAGAATGTCGATACGGCCAAAGCGAGCGACGCACTCGGCCACCAGTGCGTCCACGGTCGCCCTACACGTCACGTCGCCGACCCCCACCAGCAACGTCCCGCCCTCACTCTCGACAATCCGGCGCGTCTCCTCTGCCGCCGCGGCATCGCGGTCCACCCCGAAGATCGCCGCCCCCTGCCGGGCAAAGGTCACGGCAATCGCCTTTCCGTTGCCCCAGCCCTCCGCCTGTGAGCCGCAACCCGTAATAAAGGCTACCTTGCCCGCAAGGCTGAACACTTCCGCTATGCCCCGTTCGCCATGTCGTCCTGGGCGTCGATCCCCATGGCTTCGAGGAAGCGGGACACCATGTTGTAGGCGCCAATCGTGGCGGTGAGCTCGACCAGGTTCCGGTTATCCATGGCACTGCGCACCGCCGCGAATACCTGGTCCGGAACATGCACCTCGCGCGTCATGGCATCACAGTAGGCGAGCACGGCGCGCTGATTGCCGTCGAAGAGGTCGGATTCCAACCACTTGTCCAACGCATCGATTTGCGCCTGCGTCACGCCCTCGTGCAGAGCGATGGGCGCGTGCTGCTGCGCCTCGTAGGGTGCGCCGTTGAGCTGCGCGACCCGCATGATGACCAGCTCCCGCAAGGCGCCCGGCAGGGTGCATTCGTGGCGGATCGCGGTGAGGTAGCGTAGCCAGCCCTCGGCGACGGGTCCGCTATGCAGCAACATGGCATAAAGGTGCAGGACGCTGCCACGCTCCCGGGTGATGCGCTCGACCAGCTCCCGCGTATCGGGGTTGGTCGTATCAGCGTAGGGTATGCGGGCCAACGGCGTTTGCCCCATCGCTCTTGTCTTGCTCGTCCAGCACCGCTGAGCCAGCCTGCCAGGCTTCGGACGACGTGCGATACCGCCGGGCGGATCGACGCACGCTCCGGCCGTCTTCCTCGTCGTAGACCTCCCAGCTGAACGGCCTGGGCCCGTTCCCCATTAAGCAGATTCGAAGGCGGAAACGCGAGCGTCCCCTGACTAGGGGCGGTGGCGTCGCCAGATGCCGGGCCATGCCGCGCCGCTGATCAGGCACGCTTCAGATTGGCCACTTGGCCATCACTCAGGCTGTTGATCCCGGCTACGTAAAGAGTCGTGATGGGCACGAACACGTCCTTGCTGCTGTCCTGTAGCTGGACAAAGCTAAAACCCTTGTCGGCGTTGAACCATTTGACCGTCCCGGTCGTCATGTCGATTGCCTTGATATATGAATGGGTTGGAGCCCTGACGCTATCTTTCTAGCGTGGGAAAGGCAAGTTTGGACGTCCCCCCAGGGGCATCGCTTGAAAGTCGGTTACGGTAATTGCGTGAGCAAGGCTTCGAGATGGTCGGTGTCCCGCGGCTGATTTGCTCAGACTTCAGCCCGCGCCCGAACTCTCAAACCGTTCAAGCGATTGCCCTGCTCACTGAGCGCGGCGCTTGCCGAACAGCTCCAGCCGCAGTGAGATCAAATCGAACCCAAGCTGCTCCGCGATCGCGCGGATCAGCTTTTCGTGTTCGGCATTCTTGAACTCCAGCACGTGGCCGGTCTCGACGTCGATCAAATGGTGGTGCTGCCCGTGATCGGTCGGCTCGTAGCGCGAGCGTCCGCTGCCGAAGTCGCGGCGGTGCAGGATACCCTTCTCCTCGAACAGGCGCACGGTGCGATAGACCGTGGCGATCGAGATGCGGGCGTCGAGTTGGACAGCGCGGCGATAAAGCTCCTCTACATCCGGATGGTCCTCGGCCTCCGACAGCACGCGGGCGATGACCCGGCGCTGCCCGGTCATCTTCAGTCCGTGCTCGACGCATAGCCGCTCAATGCCCCGTCCGGCCGGGTCGAACTTCGGCGCGGCTGCGTTCGCCGGACGCGCGACGGCGGTTTTCGGCTTGCTGCCACCCTGCCGAGCCAGATCGCTCAATCGAACACTCCGATCACCAGCGCCCGAAGAGTCCACGCGCCAGGCCTTTTTTGCGCCCGGGCGGCTGCTGGCGTCAAACACGTTGTGGCGCGCTTCCCGCTTGGCGCGACACGGCTCGTGGCGCCACGGCCCGGCCAGCCACCAGAAGCGCTGCAAGCGCCAGGCCATAGATCACGAGTTGCAGCCCCGCCGGCCGATCCGTGTAGCCGATCAGCGCATGCAGCGCGCGGCCGGCGATGCTCTTTTCGTCGAGCACGGCCGAGCTGTCCCAGATGTGGGAGCCCCAGGCTGGCAGCAGATCGGCCTGGATCAAGAAGCCCGCCGCCTGCGCCGCCATGCCGGCGGCCAGCAGTGACAGCATGACATTCGTTACGCGAAAAAGCTGCCGGGTCGGGATGCTGACGAGCCCGCGGTACAGCACGGCCGCGACGGCGCCCCCGCCCAGCAGGCCCAGGACGCAGCCGCCCAGGAGCGCCGCGCCGCCATCGCCCCCGGCCGCGAGGCCATACAGGAACAGCACGACCTCCGATCCTTCCCGCAGAATCGCGACGCCGACCACTACGGCCAGTGCCATCAGGGTGCGGCTGCCGTTCGACACGCTGCGGCCGAGCGCCTTCATCTCGCCGGCCATCTCCCGCCCATGCCGCGCCATCCAGAGGTTGTGCCAGCCCAGCATGACCGCGGCGATCAGCAAGATTGCGGCATTGAAGACCTCTTGCCCGGAGCCCTGCATCGCCTCCCCGATCGCGCCGGCGAACGCGGCAACCAAGCAGGCACCGAACAGGCCGCCTAGCACGCCGCCGAGCACCCAGTACGCCCGCCCGGCCACGCCGCGGGTGGCGCTGAGCACAATTCCCAGGATCAGTCCGGCCTCGAAGACCTCGCGAAAGACGATCAGCGCGCTCGCCAGCATAACCCTATTCTCCGGCTGCGGTCAGGACGCCGTGCGCCTGGTCTTGATGGAACTCATCGGCGAAGGGATAGCGTCCGGCGGTCAGCGGGCCAACCCGGATCGTGGCGTCCCGCCCGGCGGAGATGACTTTCTCCGCCCCCAATTCACTGCTTTCGAACTCGGCCGGCGTGTCGTCGGCATTGTGCACGATCAGGATCAACCGCTTGCCGGCGGGAACTGCCAGTTCGGCCGGATCGAAGATGTGGTTTTTGAGCGATAGGCGGAAAGTCGGCATATCCTCCGCATGCACCGGGGCAGGGATTGCCAGCAGGATAGCCAAGGCGGTGCAGCCCATCAGATACGCCCGCATGCCGGACCTCCAGACGTTGTTGCAAGCGCTTCTCAATTGCATTATCTCCGCTCCAGATGCAAGTGGCTTGCAATTGGGAGGCATGTGATGCGGCAGCGGCGGATGACAATGTGGGGCGGCCTGGCGATTGCAGCGACCGGAGCGCTTTTCGCGGCGACCCGTCCGACCGGCGCCGCGCCCGCGCTGCGCCCCGAATTCAACGCCGCGATCTGCAACGCGCATCCGCCCCGCCTGATGCACGTCTACGCCAAAGGGATCGAGTTCGTGGCGCCCGGCACCATCATGCGCGTAGCCGACACCGCCATCAGCAACGAGGACCATGCCGAGCTGCTGTTCAAGATGGGCCTGCTGGAGGGCCACCTGATGGTCGGACGCGAGCTGATCGACGCCAACCAAACCCAGCTGGCCCTGCCGCATTTCGGCCATCCCATCCGGGAGCTGTATGACGACATCTCCGGCGAGCTGACGCGGCGCGGGATCACGGGTTTCGACGGCGAGCTGATCGCGCTTGAAGCCCTGGCTGCCGGCAAGCCGACCGACCCGGCCACGGTCGCGCAATACGACAAGGTGATCGGCATCGTCGCCGCCGTGCGCGCCACCGTGCCTGCGGGCTTGCTGGGTAACGAACGCTTCATGCTGGGCGTGCTGGGAGAGGTCGCGACCCTCTCGTCCGAAGACTACAGCGAATCGATCGAGGGCGGCCGGATCGAGAAGCCGGTCGAATACCATGATAGCCGCGGCTACCTTATGTACGCCGACAAGGAGATGCGGCGGCTAGAAAGCCGGCCTGACCTACGGGGTTCCCCGGGCCTTGTCCTGGCGCGCGCGAAACTGACGGAAATGCGCGCCATCACCGGTCCGCTGCTGCCGCCGGAGCAGCCGCTGAAATCGGTGGCGGCCTACAAGGCGGTCGTCGCGCAGTTCAAGCAGGCCGCCTCCCCCCGCGCCTGATACCGGCCGTCCCACCAACCCGCGCGCATACCGGTCAGCCCAGAGGGCGACCGGTATAACCCTGTCCCAAGGACTTTATGGATTGCACGGCGTTTATTCCGACACGGCCCTGGTGCTGCCCAGCGATTGGCTGGTCTGGCTGGCTACCAGCTCTGCCCGGATGGCGGTCTACCGGCTTCAGGGTTGGCACGGGCCGTTCCGGCTGCTGCACGTGGGCGGGACCGCGGTGTTCTTCGGTGCGATCGTGTTGTTGGACCTGCGGCTGCTCGGGCTGCTGGGCCGGGATATCGCGCTGGATGCGCTGGCGCGGATCGTGTTGCCGATCACCCATTGGAGCTTTGCGGTCACCATGGCGTCGGGCGTGCTGCTGTTCCTGTACGACCCGATCCAGACCGGGAGCCATAGCTGGTTCCTGCCCAAGCTGTTCCTGCTCGCGGCCGCGCTGGCCAATGCAGCGGTGTTCAGCGTGCCGAAAAGGCTGGGTTTGAAGCGCATCGGCGGCGGCATGCTGACCCGGCATGCCCGGCTGGCTGGCGCCCTGTCGCTGATCCTATGGGCCGGCGTGATCGCGAGTGCGACCGCGAATCACGAGGAGCGGCCCCTATTGCGCGGCCGTAGCATCATCCGGCCGTCGCCGCAGGCACCGGAGTAGCCAAGGCTCAAGGACCGATCGGCAACCGGCCTCGTTCAAGGGGGGTTTCAGAATCGGCGCCAATGGACTCATGCTCCGGATATCTTGCCTTCGGAGTCCGCGTGCCGACTCGTCCGCTTCGCACCCATCAGGCCCATGTGGCCGCCATCGTTCAGGCCATCGCTGCTGGGGAGGCCACCGACGTCGCCGATATTCTTGCGGCCGTGACGCCAGGCGGCGGCAAGAGCCTGCTGCCGGTGATCGCCGCCGCCGCGCTGATCGGTGCCGGGATCGTCGACCGCATCTGCTGGGTGGTGCCGCGGGACAGCCTGCGCCTGCAAGCCGAGGAGGCCTTCGCCGACCCAGCCTGGCGCACCGCCCTGGGCCACGCCCTATCTGTCCGCGCCGCCGGCAACGATCCGGACCCATGCCGCGGCTTGGCTGGCTATGTCACGACCTATCAGGGCATTGCCGCCGCTCCGGACCTGCATTTGGCCGAGTTCCGCTGCCACCGCTACCTGCTCATTGTGGACGAAGTGCATCATCTGCCAGCCCTGTCCGACATGGTGCCGGACCCGCTCGCCGATCCCGGCGCCGACGAGGCGTCGGGCTGGAGCCGCGCCCTGCAGCCCCTATTGGAGACGGCGCGCCTTCGGCTCTTGCTGTCCGGCACGCTGGAGCGCGCGGATGGGCGCGGCATCTTGTGGCTGCCGTATCGCGCCGGGCGGCGAACGGCGACTCGGGAGGTGGACATGATCGCGCCGGGCTGGGCGGTGGTCGGCTATAGCCGCGCCCAAGCCTTGGCCGAGCGCGCCGTGCTGCCGGTGGTGTTCGGCGCCCTGGACGGCGAGGCGCGCTGGCTCGATCCGGAGATCAAGCAACCGGACGGCTCACCGGCGGAGGTGGGGCCGCACCGGCTATTTGGCCACTGGCCGACGGAGACCACGCGGCCAGCGCTGTTTACGGCGCTGCGCACCGGCTTTGCCGACGAGTTGCTGCGCCAGGCGTTCGACGCGACGCGCAGCCTGCGGGCCGGCCGCCGGGCGGAGCGCGGGGATGGAAAGGGCTTGGGCAAGCTGCTGGTGGTCGCCCCGGACCAGATATCGGCCCGGCGCTATCAGGATGTGCTGCGCACCTGGATGCCGAGCACGCAGCAGGAGCACGTGCGGCTGGCCACCAGCGACGAACGGGATGCACGCGAGACGCTGGCGAGCTTCCGCCTGCGGGCCGAGCCCACCATCCTGGTGACGGTGGCGATGGCGTATGAGGGCCTGGATGCGCCGGAGGTCGCCGTCGTCGCGGCGCTGACCCATATCCGCAGCCGGCCGTGGCTGGAGCAGATGGTCGCGCGCGCCACCCGCGTCGATCCGAACGCCGGGCCGTATGCGACGCAGCGGGCGCTGGTGTTCCACCCGGATGACCCCCTGTTCGCGCGGTTCCGCCATCGGATTGAGACCGAGCAGGGCACCCTCGCCCGAACGCCTGTCCCGAAACGCCAAAGTCGGCTGCCGTTTTGGCTGCAGGGCCAAGTGGGTGAGGCCGAACCCGCGAACGGCATCGTCCCGCTCAGCAGCAATGCGTTGGCACTGCGCTACGCGGTGCTCAAGCCCGGGCCCAACTTTGCCGCGGGTGATCCTACCGCGCAGAGCGAGTTGCTGGAGCTGCCGAGCGTGGCCGAGCGCCGTCTGCGCCGCCGTGTCGGGGAGATGGTGGCGGCGCAGGCCGTCGAGGACGAGGGCGCGCTGCGCCAGGTGCGCGGAGAAGGCGGTTACCACCGCTATAATGCCGTGCTGAAGCGCATCATGGGCAAGAGCCGGGCCACCATGACCTTGCAGGAACTGGAGGCTGCGGTCGGGTGGCTCGAGCGCAACCGGCTGCATGACAGCTTGCATTTGCTGGAGGGCGACGCGCGCTATGCCTGGACGGCGCGGCAGCGTGGGGAGTGGACCCCTCCGGTCGGCCGCCCTCACCAAAAGCGCAACTAGGGTGTTTGACGTGTTCGTGATGCAGTGCAGCAATTCCTAACAATTCGAGTCTTGTATTCCGGCCATGCCTCCCCCAATTTCTCGATCGCAGCATGGCGGTTCGCCGCTATGTTTGCAGGACGTTTCCTCCCTAAACTTGGCGGTGCCTTCGGGTGCCGCCTTTTTTTTGCCTTTTGGCATGGCGTATCAACGTATGATGAAATTCCCGCTAGTCTGCACGTTTGCCCTAGGGCTTGCGCCGCTCGCCGCATTTGCGGCCGGCGCCCCGCCTCCCTGTCCTCCTGGCATCGGCATTGTGGACCGGAGCGTCGGACCCACGGTCGTCTATCTTGGCGCCGACCCGGCTAATCCTGAAAGCTGCCGCATGAAGCGCGGCAACGAGGTCGAGACCTTCTATTTCGGTACTTGGAATACCGCATGGCCCGGGGCCGAGGCGGCCCGCCGAGCCCTAAAGCAGGTCTATGCGGGCCCGCCCGGGACATCCGTGACGTTCGACACTTCCGCCGGTCCTGGCCTGCAGTGGCACGACACATTCCGCAACGGCGGCACCGAGGAGTTGCACGTGCTGGGCGAGACGTTCCGCACGATGCGGGTGGTGCATGAGCGCGAGGGTTTCGACGGCAACACCTACCACTCGATCATCACCCAGTGGAAAGACATCGCGACCGGGATGGGCATCTACCAGAACTATCAACACATCGCCGGACAACCGGAGCCCGGGACATCCTGGGATCCGGTGTCGATCACTGGGGGACGGTGAGCCCGGTCAGCTCGCGGCGACGAATGCCGCAATGCGGGGCAGAATCTCGGTCCGCCACTTACGGCCGTTGAAGATGCCATAATGGCCGACGCCGGGCTGTAGGTACTGCACCCGGTGGCCCGACGGTATGCCGCTGCACATGGTCTGCGCCGCGATCGTCTGTCCAGGGGCGGAGATATCGTCGAGTTCGCCCTCGACCGTCATCAGGGCCGTGTGTTCGATCGCGGACGGCACGACCCGCTCGCCCCGCACCATCATGCGTCCCTCGGCGAGGTCGTGTTTCTGGAAGAAGGTCTCGACCGTCTCTAGGTAGTAGCTGGCGGGCACATCCATGACGGCGAGGTACTCGTCATAGAACCGGCGGTGTGCGGCCGCGCTGTCCTCGTCGCCACGGACCAGATGATCGAACATGCGGCGATGCGCCTCGACATGACGGTCGGGGTTCATGGAGATGAATGCGGCGAGCTGCAGGAAGCCCGGGTAGACCCGCCGGAATGCGCCGGGGTGCCAGGGCGGTACGGTCGTGGTGACATGGCGCTCGAACCACTCGATCGGATGCTCCAGCGCGAGTTTGGTCACGACGGTTGGTGCCGCCCTTGTGTCAACCGGCCCGCCCATCAGCGTCATGCTGCGGGGTTGCGCCGGGTCGTTGCGCGCCGCCATGAGCGCCACGGCGGCCACCACCGCCGGCGCGGGTTGGCAGACGGCGACCACGTGCGTATTGGGACCAAGGTGCTGCAGAAAACCGATCACGGTCTCGACATAGCTGCTGAGGTCGAAGTCGCCGTGCAGCAGCGGCACGATCTTGGCGTCCCGCCAGTCGGTCACGAACACCTCGAACCCGGCGTCCACCATGTCCTGCACCGTGCCGCGCAACAAAGTCGCGTGATGGCCGCTCATGGGGGCCACCAGCAGGACGCGCCGGCCGATCGCGCCCGGTGCCTGAAAGCGCAGCAGCCGGACGAAGGGCTGATCCAGCTCAACGACTTCGTGCAGCGGCTCCTCGGCGCCGCGGCTGACCTTTATGTTCCAGTCCGGCTTGCCGCGGGGGCGCAGCACGTCATGCGCCACGTCCGCCCACGCAACAGCGGCGCGGGTGCCCCAGGTCAATACGTCCGGCCCCGGCGTCTCGCGCAGCATGGAGCTGGCCGCACGGGCCCAGGCGCGGGCCGGCAGCAGGGCAGCAGCAGCGGCGTCGTGCAATGCATAGATCATACGATATCATCTCACATTTAAAACGTTATGGCTAGTCTTCTCGCGGATTGGGCAAAGGCAGAGGCAAGAGCAGATCGTCCTGTGGCGGCGGCGCCACTTTTTTGCGCGGCGCGGCGGTGCGTAGCCGGAGCAACTCGTCCAGCATCCGATCCATCGTCTGCCAGATCGGCTCCTCACCGATCCGTTCCTTCATGATCAAGCCATGCGCCGCGAGTGTCACATTCAGCGTGCCGCGTGTCGTTTCGGGCCGGGCCGAGCGCATCTGCACCAATGCTTTCTCAACCTCGTCACGCGGCAACGACATCGCGGCGGCAATCGCATCTGGCTCGGCGCCTGCCCGGCGCATACGGCGCGCCTCGCTCACCTGTTTGGCCGAAAGCGCGATTGACGGCCTCAGCAGTTGCGTGCGGCGGGACATCTCCCCTGAGCCGCTGCCGGGCGCCTTGCCCCTGAATGCCATTAGGGGAACGCCATTATGTGAAAGCCATCATCCACCTCGCAGACTGATCCCGCCATCAACTGGCAGGCATACCCCAGTGATATAGGCAGCTTGGTCGGATGCAAGGAACACAGCCGCGTGCGCCACGTCCCATCCCGTGCCCATCCGCCCCATGGGACAGGCGGCGTCGCGGGCCCGAACCATGTCATCGGCACTCGCATACTGGCCGGCGATCTGCTGATGAATCAGCGGCGTGTTCATCATGCCGGGCATGATGGCGTTGGCGCGGATGCCCTGGGCGGCATACTGCATCGCCAGGCTGACCGTGAGCTGGTTCACGCCCGCCTTTGCCGCGTAGTAGGCGGCATACGGGTACCCGGTCCACCGGATGGCCGCGATGCTGGAGATGTTGACGATCGCCCCCTTGCCCTGTTGCAGCATGACCGGCAGCACGTGCTTGCAGGCCAGGAATACGCCCTTGAGGTTAAGATCAAGTAAACGGTCCCACTCGGCTTCCAGCAGTTCGATTGGACCACCCATGCCGGCATAGCCGACGTTGTTGTGCAGCACGTCAATGCGGCCGTGCAGGCGCATGGTATCGGCCACGGCCCGTGCCACGCTGTCCGACCGGGTGACGTCTGCCGCCAGCGCCTCGCATGTCAGGCCCTCGGCCCGCGCCAAATCCCGAGTGGCCTCGGCCGCCGCCAGGTCACGGTCCACCGCCACCACCAGCGCACCCTCCCGCCCATAGGCGACAGCAGCGGCGTTGCCGTTGCCCCAGCCCGGCCCAGCGCAGCCCGCGCCGAACACCAGCGCGACCCGGCCGGCAAGCCTGCCCGGCGCGGTTCCGGTCGGGGATGGGACATTCAAACTTGTTCTCCGCGATTCGACGCCGAGTAGCCTACCCTGCATCGGACGTAAATCCAGCCTTGCGCCACGCGGTTCACCGAAAGCGCCGCGATGCCGTGAGTGTTAGGAGGCACGTTGCACCTACTGGGAGCCGGCATTAGCTTGGACTTCACCGTGAGAGGACATCCGATGCAGAACAACGAATTGGAAGCGATTGCCGCGTCCATGAATGAGGCGATCCATCGCGCCTATGCGCTGGGTCGGGGCGACGCGCTCCGCCGGGTCGTGGAGATGGTCCAGGCCGACGAGCTTGGGTCGAAGGCGGTGGCGCTGCTTGAGCATAGCGAACCGCCTCCTGCCGGGACCGAGGCCGAAGCCAGCACAGAACCGACCGAGGCGGCACCGACCGAGGCGGCGCACAACGATAATGCCGAGGCGATCGTCATGCCGGGACCGGATCAGCCCAAGCCGCCCAGCTCCCCGCCCAGCTCCATCAAGAACTTCCTGCTGGACTACCTTTACCCCCTTGGCGCGAAGAAGTAGCGGCCATGTCGGTGGAAGCGCATCACGGCCGCGCCCAGCTCGAAGCTGCGCAACTCGAACTTGACCGCGTGCACCGCGCGGCGATCGCGGCCGACGCCGGCGAGATCAGGCGCGGTCTCGCTTTGGCGCTCACGGCCCTGCAGGAGGCTGGATCGGCGGGGCTTGGCGCCGAGGCGGACCAGGTTATCGGAACCGTGCGGGCCAGCCTGGAGACCGCGCGGGCCGATTTGGACGGCGGCGCTCTGACGGAGATGGAGCAGCTGGTCGAGACGGCCCGCACCAGCCTCGCCCAGCTTTAGCCACGGGTGGACGACCGTTTCCGAACCGTACATTGTTAAGAGGTGCAATCGGAGGCATCGACCCATGCGTTTCGCCCATTTAGCGTTCGCCGCCGCTCTTGTCCTGCCGGCGACGGCCGGGGCGCAGGGGCTGAGCGGCACGCTGCAGAAGATCAAGGAGACCGGCACGATCACGCTCGGTGTCCGGGACAGCTCGGTGCCGTTCTCCTACCTCGATGACAAGCAGCAGCCAGTGGGCTACGCGATCGATATCTGCCTCAAGGTGGTGGATGCGGTAAAACGGGAGCTGAACATGCCCGGCCTCAAGGTCAGCATGAACCCGGTCACCTCGGCCACGCGCATCCCGCTGATGGCCAACGGCACGATCGACCTCGAATGCGGCTCGACCACCAACAACGCGGACCGGCAGAAGCAGGTGGCGTTCACCAACACCTATTTCCTGACCGCCAGCAAATTCGTGTCCAAGACCGCGTCGAAGATCGGCTCGATCGACGACCTCAAGGGCAAGACCGTCGTGTCCACCAGCGGCACGACCAACATCCGCCAGCTGAACGACGCCAATGTAGCGCGCAAGCTGGGGATCAATATCCTGACCGCGAAGGACCACGCCGAATCGTTCCTGCTGGTCGAGACCGACCGCGCGGCGGCGTTCGTCATGGACGACGTGCTGCTGGCGAGCCTTGTTGCGTCGTCCAAGGACCCCGGCGCCTACACCATCAGCAGCGACGCGTTCTCGATGCCCGAGCCGTATTCGATCATGCTGCGCCGCGACGACGCGCCATTCAAGGCGCTGGTGGACCGCACCACGGCCGAGCTGTATCGCAGCCCCGAGGGCCTGGCGCTGTATAACCGCTGGTTCACCCAGCCGATCCCGCCGCGCAACCTGAACCTCAACCTGCCGATGGCGCCGGTGCTGAGCCGCGCCTTCCAAGCCCCGAGCGACAACGCCGACCCGGCGCATTACGGCAGCTAAGCCCCTGCCGGCACCCGCGTGAACTACCACTGGAACTGGTCTATTTTCTGGGACCCCTCGCCAGAGGGAAGCGGAACCTATCTCGACTTGCTGCTCCAGGGCCTGCTGACCACGCTGGAGACGGCGGCGGCCGCATGGGTCGTGGCGCTCGTGCTGGGCTGCATCATGGGCGTGTTCCGCTCCTTGCCAGGTGATACGTGGCTTGGCCGCATGGCCCAGGCGACTGGCGCCGCCTATGTCGAGCTGTTCCGCAACATCCCGCTGCTGGTGCAGCTGTTCCTCTGGTATTTCGTGCTGCCGGAGGTGGTGCCGCGGCCGGCCGGGCTCTGGCTGAAGCAGTTGCCGAACGCGCCGTTCCTGATCGCCTCCATCGGCATCGGCCTGTTCATGTCGGCCCGGGTGGCCGAACAGCTACGGGCCGGACTCGGCGCATTGCCGAAGGGGCAGCGCTACGCGGGCATGGCACTCGGCCTCACCACGCTGCAGACCTACCGCTACGTGCTGCTGCCGATGGCGTTCCGCATCATCCTGCCGCCGCTGACCAGCGAGTTGATCAACACGATCAAGAACACCTCGGTCGCGCTGACCATCGGCCTCGCCGAGCTGACGGCGGAGGCGCGGGCGATGCAGGAGTTCTCGTTCCAGGTGTTCGAGGCGTTCACCGCGGCGACGATCGCCTATTTGGCCGTGAACCTCGTGGCCACCCTGATGATGCGCGCGCTGGAGCGCCGGGTGCGGGTACCCGGCTATGTGGGCGCCTAGTGGGGTTCGACTTCGGCGTCATCGAGCGGAGCCTGCGCTACCTGTTCGTGGATGGGATGACGTTCACGCTGACCTTAACGGCGCTGGCGGCAACGGGCGGCGTCGTGCTCGGCACGGGCATCGCGCTGCTGCGGCTCGCGGGCGGGCGGGTGCTGGGCGGTGCCGCGACCGGGTATGTGAACCTGATGCGCTCGCTGCCGCTCGTGCTGGTGATCTTCTGGTTCTATTTCCTGGTGCCGTATCTCGGCCAGTGGGCCACCGGCGCGTCCCGCCCGGTCGCTGTCGGCGCGTTCGCCAGCTCGCTGCTGACCTTCACCCTGTTCGAGGCGGCATATTTCAGCGAGATCATCCGCGCCGGCATCCAGAGCGTGCCGCGCGGGCAGATGTCGGCCGGGTTCGCGCTGGGGCTCACCTACCGGCAGGTGATGGGCTCGGTCGTGCTGCCCCAGGTGTTCCGCACCATGCTGCCGGTGCTGCTGACGCAGACCATCATCCTGTTCCAGGACACGTCGCTGGTCTATGTGCTGTCGATCACCGATTTCCTGGGCGCCGCGTCGAAGATTGCGCAGCGCGATGGGCGCCTGGTCGAGATGTACGTGTTCGCGGCCGTGGTCTATTTTTCCATATGCCTTTTGGCCTCGCAGGCGGTGAAGCGCCTGGGCGGCCGCATCGCCATCATCCGATAAGGCCCGCCCATGCCTCCAGCCATCATCGCGCTCGACCGGGTCAGCAAGTGGTACGGCCCGGCCATGCAGGTGCTGCGCGCCTGTTCGCTCACCATCAAAACGGGCGAGGTCGTCGTGGTCTGCGGGCCCTCCGGCTCTGGCAAGTCCACACTCATAAAATGCATCAACGCGCTGGAGCCGTTTCAAGAGGGCGAGATCACGGTGGACGGCGTGCGCCTGCACCAGCGCGGCGTGAACCTGCCTCGGCTGCGCGCCCGGGTCGGCATGGTGTTCCAGCATTTCGAGCTGTTCCCGCATCTGCGCGTCGCCGAGAACCTGTGCCTGGCGCAGCAGAAGGTGCTCGGCCGCCCGCGGGACGAGGCGCGGGCCAAGGCGGCGGCGCTGCTGGAGCGCGTCGGCCTGTCTGCGCATTCGGACAGGTTTCCCGGCCAGCTTTCGGGCGGCCAGCAGCAGCGCGTCGCCATCGCCCGCGCGCTGGCGATGGACCCGGTCGTCATGCTGTTCGACGAACCGACCAGCGCGCTCGACCCCGAGATGGTGAGCGAGGTGCTGGACGTGATGGTGCAACTGGCCCGCGACGGCATGACGATGATGGTCGTGACGCACGAGATGGGCTTTGCGCGCAAGGTGGCGCACCGCGTCGTCTTCATGGATGCGGGCGAGATCGTGGACGACGCGCCGAAGGACGTCTTTTTCGGCGGCACCACCAGCGACCGGGCGCGAACCTTCCTATCGAAGATCCTGACGCACTGAAATTATTGTACTCCCGGTCAGCTAGACAATAATGCCTATGTCAAACGACTGCTCGGCACAATAACGGCCCGGGCCAGTGCCAGATATCGTATCGATTCGATTTTACCGCCATGGTCCGCTCACACGTTTCGGGATGAGCGGCAATGGCCAGCGCAAAGTGGGCGGCGCATAACGGTTCCTGGTATGTCGGGACGAACTGGCTTACTGGCGCAGTGCCGGGCGGCGCGGCAGGCCCGGACGACGTTGCGACGATCGATGCGGCGGGCTACTACACCGTCAGCGTCGGCAACACGGCCGCCACCACCATCGGCAGCGTAAACTTGAACGCGCCCGGCGCGACGCTCGAGGTCTCGACCCTGGGCCTGACCGTCAAGACGGCGCTCGCCCTGAACAGCGGCAAGCTGCTGCTGCGTGGCGCGCTGAGGGGCGGCAGCCTGGTTATGAATGGCGGCGTCGTCACGCGGAGCAATGCGGCCACCCTGGACGGCGTGCGCGTGCAGGGCACGTTCGACTTGGCGAGCACCTCCAGCTACGGCCACCTGACCCTGTTGAACAACACCAGCTTTGTGGCCAAGGACGGCACGTCGCCCGGCACGGTCCGCGTCGGCGGCACGGCGCTGACCTTCGGCGACTCGTCGCAGCTCGACAATGCGTCGATCAACTTTGTCGCCGGCTACTACACGGACGGCTCCCTGAACGTCGGGGATATCCGGAACACCACCAGCAAGGTTGTCACATTCGGCAAGAGCGCCACGCTCAATATCGCATCGAACGTGTCGGCCAGGCTCGGCGGCAAGGGCACGCTGGTCAATGGCGGCGCGATCAACGTCGCGGGCACGCTGACCGTAAGCGCTCTCCTCAACCTGACCCAGGCCAGCCAGCCCGGCACCCTGACGGTGCAGTCGGGAGGCACGCTGATTTTCGCCACGCCCACGGTGTATGGCGGTACGGTCGCCTTCAAGGACGCGACTGCCAAGCTGGTGTTCCAGGGCAGCGGCGTCGTGGGGGCAACCCTGAAAGACTTCCAAAACGGCGACACCATCGATCTCCAAGGCCTGTCCTACAACGCCAGCCTCTCGGTCCGCGTTCAGGGCGGCGCGGTCCAGGTCAAGCAGGGCAACGTGCTGGTCGGGAATTTTCAGCTCACCGGCGGCAGCACGGCCTACACCACCGGCCAGTTCAGCCTCGCGGCCGACAAGTCCAGCGGCACCATGCTGCGGATCACGCAAGGCCTGAACGCCGATTTCGACGCTGCCTATTACCTGGCGAAAAACCCCGACGTTGCCGCGGTGGGCATCGATCCGCTGCAGCACTACCTTCAATACGGGTGGAAAGAGGGACGCGATCCCAACGCCTATTTCAGCACGAGCTACTACCTGAACCAGAACCCGGATGTCCGCGCTGCACGCTTGAACCCGTTGCTGCATTTCGAGACCTACGGCTGGCATGAGGGGCGCGATCCCGGGCCCAATTTCAGCCTCGGCAAATACCTGGCGGCCTATCCGGACGTGAAGGCCGCCGGGATCGATCCGCTGCAGCAGTTCCTGGCTAACGGCCTGGCCGCGGGCCGTAGCGCGAGCCCGGCAACCCCGCATGCGGTCGGCGCACAGGATGTCCTGGTGGACCGGACCTGGTACCTGGCCCAGCACCCGGACGTGGCGACGTCGGGCGAGGACGCAAGCGCCAACTACCACCGTGTCGGTTGGAAACTCGGCTACAACCCGGACCAGCTGTTCGACACGACCTACTATCTCAAGATGAACCCGGACGTTGCCGCCGCCAAAGTCGATCCGCTGACCCATTTCGAGATCTACGGCTACCATGAGGGCCGGGAGCCGTCGCTTGCGTTCAGCGACAAGCAGTACCTGGCGCATAACGCCGACGTCGCGGCGGCCGGCGTCGACCCGCTGGTCCACTACATGAACTATGGCCGGGCCGAGGGAAGGATGGCCTTCATCAACGGGCCGCAGGCCACGGGCACGCCCGACGCGCTGGTAAATCGCACCACCTACTTCGCGCAGTTCGCGACTATCGTTCCGGCCGGGGTAGACGCCACCGCCAGCTACGACCAGACCGGATGGCGCCATGGCCTGAACCCCGATGCCTATTTCGATACGAACTACTACCTCTCGCACAATCCCGACGTTCGCACTGTCGGGATGAACCCGCTGCAGCACTACGAGATCTACGGCTGGAAGGAGGGCCGCAACCCATCGGCCGCGTTCTCGACCGCGAAATACCTGGTCGCCTACTCGGATGTGCGCACCAGCGGGACCGATCCGCTGACCAGCTTCATCACGACCGGCCAGGCGCAAGGCCGGACGGCCTTCGCGGTTTGAGCTCCCGGCTCCGCATGCGGCTTATTGTCCGGCATAGACTACCAGGTTGAGCCGGCGGCCGGTCGAATAGTCGAGGCCATCAACCTCGGCCAGCGCGCGGGGCATCAGGCCTAGCGTCTGCATGCGGGCCTGGAACGCCGGGGCCTCCCGGGCGCCGATCAGCGCGAGGCCACAGGCCCGGTGGCTCGCGAGGTAGTCGGCGGCGGCGGCGGCGCCGATCAGCTTCGTGTCCTTGCCGAGCTGGAACACCAGGCTCGGTTCGCTGTAGGAACTCGAGGCCAGAACGCTGTCCGGGCAGGGCTGCACGGCGGCGACCGCGGCGGCAATGCGGGGGCTGAGCCAGATGGTCTTCAGGCCGGGCAGCACGAGCGCGTAGGTGCTGGCGAACAGGACCAGCGCCGATGCGCCGGCCAGGGCCATCGCCGGGCACGGCCGGTGCTGCCAGGCCACGCGGGCTGCTGCGGCAATCAGCCCGGCCCCTACCAGGCTCGCGAGGATCGGCAACGGGTCGACCTCCCGTTCCAGCACCCAAAGCAGGACCGGCCCCGCCACCGCCAGCGCCAGGCCGATCAGCAGCCAGACAGCACCATAGACCCGGCCGATCCAGCGCCAGGTCCGGCCGAACCGCCACGCTCCCGGCGCCAGCACCGCCGCGGCCGTCAGGCAGGCGATCGCCGGATAGGTCGGCAGCACGTAGTGCGGCAGCTTGGTCGCCACCAGCTCGAACAGGAGCCAGGTCGGGATGATCCAGGCGAGCAGGAACCGCACCGTCGGCATGCGCCGCTGCGCCCAGACGAAGGGGAGGGCGAGCACGGCGAACAGGGAGCCGGGCCAGAAGCTCACCGCGAACACGCCGAGGTAGTAGCCCGGCGGGAAGCCATGCGCCTGCTGTCCCTGCGCGACCTTGCCGAGGAAGTTGTCACCCACCGACTGCGCGAAGAAATCACCGCCGCTGGCTACGCCGATCGCCACGCACCACGGCAGCACGATCGCCAGCATGAGCGGGATGCCCCAGCGTGCATGCAGTTTCTGCAGCCAGGCCACCCGGCGTTCCGACAGGACCAATCCGAGGATGGTGCCCCAACTGACAAGTAGAACGAGCGGCCCCTTCAGCATCAGCCCCACGCCCAGCGCGGCCCAGTGCAGCGCCGCCCAGCGCCGCCGGGTCGCGACGCCCGCGAGGCCGTCGAGGTAGATTCGGAGTAGGCTGGCCTGTGCGACCAGGATCGTGGCGAGCAGGGTGGCATCGATCTTGGCCATCCGGGCCTCGACCCCCATGAGCAGCGACGTCGCCAGCAGCAGCGCCGCGACCACGCCGGCCGGCGTGCCGAACAGCGTACCGCCGATCCAAGCCGTCAGCAGGACGGCCGCGACCGCGCCCAACAGTGACGGGATGCGATAGGCCCAGGGCTCGCGGGCGGCCGGGTCGCTGAAGGCAGCGACGGAGGCGGCTTCGAGCCAATAGATGCCGGCGGGCTGCAGATAGCGCGGGTGGTCCTGGAAGCGCACGTCGATGAAGTCGTGCGTTTCCAGCATCTGCGACGTGGCCTGCATGTAGCGGGATTCGTCGCGGTCGATCGCCGGCAGGCGGGCGCGGCCCGGCAGGAACAGGACCAGCGCCACGAGGGCCAGCGCCGCATAGTGACGCAGCCGGAGCGGCATCAGGATTCCGTGACCTTATGCGGGAGGGTGGTGCGGCTGCGCAGCCAGACGACGCCGAGCATATCGCCGATGCCCACCAGGGCGCGGCCGAAATTGGTGTATTTCGATTGGCCCTGCAGCCGGGCGCGATGCGACACCGTCTTGCAGAGCAGCGGATGGCCATAGGCTTGGAACAGCGCCGGCAGGAATCGGTGCATGCCCTCGAACGCCGGAAGCTGCAGGAAGTCGTCGCGCCGGAACGCTTTGAGGCCGCAGCCGGTATCCGGACAGTGGTCCGCCAGCACGGCCTGGCGGAGGCCGTTGGCGAACCGGGTTGCGAGGCGGCGGGACAGCGTGTCGTGGCGGCGGAGCCGGATGCCGGCCACCAAGGGCGCGGCGTTCGGGGCGGCCAGTCCCAGGGCCAGCATGTCCGGGATATCGGCCGGGTCATTCTGGCCGTCGCCGTCCATGGTCGCGATCCACTCGGCGCGCGCGGCGGCGATGCCGGTCCGCAGAGCGGCCGTCTTGCCGCAGCGCCGGTCATGCCGCAGCAGCCGCAGGGCCGGGTGGGTGGCGGACAACGCCGTGAGCCGGTCGGCGGTCGCGTCCGTGCTGCCGTCATCGACGAACACCACCTCGAACGGCTGCAGCCCGGTCAGCGCCGCGGTCAGCTCGTCGAGGACGGTCGCGACGTTCTCCGCCTCGTTATACACCGCGATGACCACGGACAAGCGCGGCTGAGCCGGCGACCGCGTGTCGGGGTGGGTGGGCGCGGCATCCATTCGGGGCATCTCTCCTAGCCACAGGCTGCGCTGAGTATTGCAGCCGAGGCTGCGCTGAGTATTACAGCCGAGGCTGCTCTAAGTCTTGCGGCCGAGGCCGCGCGAAGTCTTGCGGCCGCCTGCATGGCCCAGGATCGGGCCTATCGCAATGCCCCGTTGTCTATAGGGTCAGCGCTGACCGGTAATCCTTCAGCGCGGCATCGGCATCCCCGACCGCCCGCTGTGCCATGTCGGCCTGCGCCTGCAGGGTCGCGAGCTGCGTTCCCTGCTACAAACGCCTCCGATACCGGCCGTCCCTAAGGGCGGCATTCTTTCGCATGCGGCCCTGGTCTATCGGCACCATGGCTCCCTTCACGCGCGATCTTAACTCCGTAGCAACAATCTTGGGCCACACTTCCATCCGGCCACAAGATGCGGCCATGCAAAAGCGGGCGCGGCTGCCAAGGATCAGGTCAGCGCCCATTGAAGGTAAAACGTAACAGCCCAGGTCTTTCAGCGGGGTTAAGCCATGCGTAGGTCATTGATCAAGCGGTCGGGCTGAGTGGTCAGTGTCTCGAGCATATCCCAACCTTGCTTCCTGGCTGTCGAGAGCAGCGACCGGATGACGGCAAAATCCTTGGCGCCGTCCTCGGAGCGGAAACCGCCAGAAATCTTCTGGCGCAATTTCATCATCCGTCCGTCCCGTTCCG
>JAABUW010001651.1_pt1 | contig 36396 bp, 13 predicted proteins | sample 5560081 | NCBI WGS metagenome assembly JAABUW01 (sample SAMN10711882, study PRJNA513363) | rock metagenome | isolation source: Antarctica rocks | place: Antarctica: Victoria Land, Knobhead sud | reverse complement strand
GCTCGCCTGATGGCCTGCAGATCGGTGAGTGCGGCCCCACTGGCTCGGCCGTCATGGGACCAGTCGCAGGAGGGACCAAGTGTGTCGAAGGGAAAGTCGCTTTTGCTCGCCGCGATCGCGTTGTCCGCATCTAAGCAGTGATCGAAGGGAGGAAAGTCAGTGGTCGATTATTCATGTTCTCGGAGTTATAGATTACCAAAACCGGAAGATCTTATAATTATTTTCTAGCCTAATCTAGCTATACAAAGTCCTGATCGAAGCGCTCTAGAGATAGCTAATAGATAACCACTCCATACATATATCGGCAATTCGGGAACTCCTGCTCAGAAAGTGCCTGTTGCGAATACTGCTAATTTGGATATTAGCAGCAAAAGTCTTGGCGCTTGCTTGACAGGAATCCAATTTTGATGTTCGAGATGCACAGAAAAAGCACTTTTAAAATAATTATGTAAAGAAATAAAGCTTCCTTATTTTAATATTTCTTGCTTCGCACCAATTTTTATTTTTAATTAAATTTAAGCAGATCTTGTTGTACAATATCGCAAATTTATTTTTGTTCTCTTCTAAAATTGCGAGATCTTGTCGAATCGAAAGAAAATTCTCTTTATAATAGTAGTGTTGTTGTCTCTTATTATTAATTTGTTTTTTATTCTTGTTTTTGTAAATACTATTGCTATTTTAATCTAGTTTGCAGTCTAGTTAGTAAAAAAATCTATTATCGCGATAGACTTTTTAACAAGAATAGTATATTAAGTATCTTAGATAAAAGCAATATGTCTAATTAGATTTAGATTAAAGATTAAAAAATAAGTTGTATTTTAGCAAAATTATTGTTAAGAACTTCTTAACAAATTAGCAAGATCTTTAAAATTAATTATTGAACAAATTATAATATAATAAATTACTTTTACTAAGAGATTATATAATGCAAGATTTAAAGATATTATTGTAAATATTAATTATACACCCCATCCTTTCGGAGTGACTAATTTCTACTTTTGGACTGTTTGAGGATTTATTACCTAATTAAGATAGTCTCAAATCTTCCAAATGTTTTTTTCTTTGTCTTGAATTTCTTTCTGCTCTTTGCTCGAGCTTCCTGTCAATCTTCGAACGTGTTAGAAACCAGTGAATCTAATGCAGATATAATAGATAAAGCGGTTGAATTGATAACTATCTAAGATGTCTGGAACAGCACCGGGATTGAGAATCTAAGATCGACGCTAAATCTAATCAGGCAATAGTGCCGCAGATCTTTATGGAATCCGTAACAGATACCTACCTTTTTCGAAAAAAGAATACAAAGACAAAAGGATAAGATTATTCCAAGCCAGAATGCACTTCTATCGAAAACTGGTGTCATAGGCTCGTCAAGCTGAAAAGACCGTGGTGTCCGTCGAGGCGTTGGTCAAGCAAACTTCTCCGCGACTTTAAGCTCGCAGTCCCCCTTCCTGGAGACTATACCAGCAGAGAAATTGTCAAAAACATCTCAGCTATTATCGTGGATCAACGACCCAGCATCTCAAGCTTGCCGTCTATGCGGATTTGGGATGGGTTTTGGCGTTGGTTGCGGCGACGAATGTAGCGGGGAATTTCTGCTTAAGCTTCGGGGTGGCCACCTTAGTAAGAGAGCAAGGCTTGTCGTTGAGGGAGCAATTCGTACACTTCCCGTTGAGGTAGGAATAGTCGTTATCGCTAGCAACCATAATACAGTCGCAGAACAGTCCTTTGCCACCTGAACAACGCTCGCAGCTCTGCCTCATAACGTCTCCGATCAAATGGCCCGCAGCCGCTTCGAGATGGGTTAATTTCCAGATTTGCAGATCTTGAAGGCTTTGGGATTCGCGAACTTCCAAGGAGTGACGCTTGAGTGGCTTGCAGCGTAGCCAAAGCAACAATGGACTGACCACTGCCATTTGCTTAAGAGCTTGTCTGAGGCAAAGGCTCTGCAGAGCATCCTTTTTGATAGGATAGGTTTTCGCCGGTAGTTTCTTGTTGCGCCAGTCCTTGATCTCGTCGTCGAATTTCATTTGAGCGTCCTCTAGCGTCTTCAGGTTCTGGGCCGTTCGCGTGGCGCTGTATAGCCTGGCCGCATTTTCCAAGGCCCGCAGAGATGTCTGGAAGAGAGCCTAAGGAGCATAAGCTGGCGAACGTTGTCTTGGATCAGAACGCTTACTTTGACCTGTACGCAAGGCCCTTTTTTGTGAACCATGCACAGAAGACAAGGTCCTTCAGGCTCTTGTGGTCTGCAGCAAACCAGATCTCTGGGCGATCAATTAGTCAGGCCAGGATGTAGAGTAAAGGACGTACGGATACACGCTGTAATACATGGCGCAATTTGCGCAGCAACTGGAGACACACCCATTACTGGTGCTCTCAGCTGGAGCCTCGATACCAGGGCAAGAACGGCAGTCTCCGGTCTCTGCTGGCACGAGAGAATCAACGGTATCGGCAGGCATAGTTTGCCTGCGAGGGCGTTTGGCGCGGTCTCCTGCCTCCGCTCCGTCGCTCGGTCGGCGTTTTTGGCCGGCCCCCGGTCCCAAGCTCTTTGCAGAGTCCCGTGCAATGTGACCCCCCATGACGATGTCACCGCCATCGTCTATCGCAGGACCGTGGGGCTCAACTCCCTTAGGCTGACCAGGCTTGCGGGTGTCGCCTGACTGAGAGGTGCCTGTGTGCACGTCGACTTTATGCGGTTCGTGTTTCTGAGATCCGCTCTTTTGGGATCCGGTCTTGGAGAGTCGATGGCTCATGATGATAATGGTTCAGTCTGTAGGATGGATGAAGGATCAAGAAAGTCAATAAAAGAGTTGATGGGCCTCTGGAGTACGAATTGCAAGAATGATGCGGTAACCTAGTGACAGAGGATGCAAAAGCGGATATGGACGTGGGAAACTGGTCTAAATAGCTTCCTTCAGGGGAGACCCAGAAATTGTGATTTTTGAAGCTTTGGGCGTGGCGATCCAAACAACATATCCTTGCAGAGTTGCTGGACCGAGTTTCACTGATTTCTTTGATCTGCTTTGACGATGGTTCTTTTACGAACCTGGTCAAGTTCCATAACGTGATGTGAAACATCTCGAATGGGAAGACTTCGGAAGTCTTAGATCAAAGCAGCGTTCCGCTGTCGCATCCTAGATCTCCAATAAACCATCCGAACGAACTGTTTATTGGCTGGTTTAGAAGCTAAGAATCCAGTGTTGGTAGCGGGAAGGTCAACACGCGAAACAAATGCAAGATATTATGCTTCTAACATTTCTTTGTCCTAGTTCATGCCTCTTTCGGAATGTACTGGTATCGCTGAACTTTATGCTGATAGCCAGAAGACTACTGGCCCAAATGGAGGCCTGGCCATAGATCTGTTTGACATTTTCTGAGAAGTTGATCCATTTTGTTTATCAAAGACCAAATATCGAAACAACGACTGTCTCAGGCTAGTCAGCTCTGTCCTCAAACAGATAAACCAGGACTTATCTCAAGCCCAGCCGTTGAATAGACAAACTTGGAATGTTCGCAAGTGCAATAGCGAGAGCTAAAGAGATCGAAAATCTTCTCAAGCAGAAGTCTTTTTATCTTTACAATTCTTATCAAAAGTTATTCTTCTCTCTCTTGTATCAAACTACAGACGTCTTAGAGAGTCTTGCTTCTCAATATTATGCTTGACATTTTTGGAATGTATCGCATCAGACAAAATAGCGACAGTTCTTTCGACAAGAAAGAATTTTTTTCTATTACTAGTAACAATTTGTTGCTAAAAAGATCTTCCCGCATCGTTAACAACAATCTGTTGTCTGGAATATTCAACGTTGCTGATCGATCAAGACTTCAAAATCCACAAATTCTAGATAAGAAAGACGATGCTAGCATAACAAACTTGTTTCTTCTCGCCGCTCTCGATCGAGCTTTCGTCTCGAAACCGACAGCAGCATTACTGTCTTCAATGTCTACAGTAGTATTCAAGAAAATAGCGCCCCACATACATCGAGGTTCTTTGATCTCGTGGTACGAAATGGTACAGTACTCGCGTCGCACTGCAGGAGCTGCTCTCGACAGTAGCTCCAATAACGGAGAGAACTCCATCCCGCCCGAGTCCTTGCACAAAAGCGATATCGCAAGTGTTTCTGCTAGCGCCGAGTCTAGCGATGAGGAGAGCGCTGCGGCCAGCGCCGAGTCTGGCGATGAGGAGAGCGCTGCGGCTAGCGCCGAGTCTGGCGTTGAGGAGAGCGCTGCCGCTAGCGCCGAGTCTGACGATAGAGAGAGCGTATCGTCCTCATCCACAGAAGAGCGATATCCAAGGCCGTCAGCACAATCTCGAGAGAATTCCAGCTCTTCTACATCATTCCATAGACCGAGCAGCACCTCCAATATACCCACAGCGGAGAGACTATGGATCAACGAGTTGGATGCCGCCAAATTGGATGACCTGGCAAAATGGACTGACTATCGCGAAACCAAGATCAGATACTATGAGGACAAACGTTCTGGACTGCAGGAAGCTCATTATGAGACCAATGCGAAACTGGAGAGGATAACGGACAGCATACGAAAAGTGGATAGCAAGTTAGACAGCAAGCAGGCCAAAACCGACAAGTGTCGACATCAAGAACTCGTCCTCATCAAGTCGATGAAGCGAAAACTGCAGAAAACCTCAGATTGGCTGGACGAGGAGGAAAGAAAGAGAGCCAGAACAGATGTGGACCCTACAGACGCCTTCTCAACATCTTTCCCCTTTGGCTTCACCACAAATGGATCTCATTCCAGCCCAGCGTCGTCTGTCCAAGTGTCACCAACAACCGTTCGCCCTCGCCACTTGTCCTGAGCTTATATTCCCAAGGCCGACCCGGCGCGTCAAAGTTCCTCGCGCATTCAGCACCATAGTCGAAGAGGCTGAGCTGGGATGTCTGAAAAATGTGGAAGGTGGCTTGGTTGTCAAAGGTCGTGCCAATTGTGGGCCAAGGGATTTGATACGATTGGGACGGGTTTCGAGTGCACTGGCGTTTGCTTCTTGAGGTGCTTGTTCTTTTGTAATCTGTTGTTAGACTTCCTTAACTACTTAGAGTCCTCTAGAGCTTAAAAGGAGGTTGACCATAAAGCCTACCGTGTTCCAATGCTCACCGCGTCATGTGCTCTCATAGAGGATTGAATCAGGTGCTGTACTGCATTTGTTAGACCAGCGTACATTGCAGTCGTCTAGCCCGATCGCTCTGTACGGACTGTATCACTCAAGGCCACAAAAATCTACCACGACTGAGTGGCCGTTTGCTTGTGAAGCAATTTGCAGTTGCCATCCGGATTCGTCAGGCGATGGCCGAGGCGACCAGGGCGGATCTCCCCAAAGGCCATCGAGTCATCTCAACGGTGGTGCCAGGCGTGTCAAAGATGCCTCGAAAGGATTAGGGAGCTACGTTTGCAAGTGGTGATGGCGTTTACTTTGGCTTTACATGTTTTGTAGATTATGCTTCGGACTTAGGCGACTTGGGCGTGTGTTGCAAATGCCAAGACCAAATGACAAAGCGCTAAACCCAATTAGGCAGCTAGGTACGGAGTACGTCGGGGTGGATTTCATTCACTTAGAATTGCAATTGGAAGATGATTTGCAGATAGGACATTAAGCTAAGAATACACCCAAGATCCAACGCGGAACCCTATGTAGTGCGAATTCGAAAGAATATTGAGAATGCTAGCTAAAAGACTATATCACCTCAAACCCCTTTGATATAATAAAAACGTTCACGTTTAAGAAAACGAAGTGCACAGACTAATGGGTATACCAGACACAGTGGATGTCAGCATCTCAATTCCCGTTGAGAGTAGCAAGATCATCGTGCATGCTGAGAAGATATTCCATCTGTTTGCAAAGCATTCGTAGCTCCTTGTCGACCTTCGAGAGGTTTTAGTCAACATTCGGCGTCAGAGACGGTACTGACTTACTGAGCCTTTGTCCGCCATAGCAGAGTCCTCAATTCCGAACCGTTTCAATGCCTCTACTCTGCCCTTTTCATGCCAGTAACCTTGTGAGATTGCCACAAATCGACGAAAGACCGATAGCGAACCAGCTTCCTTTGGCACGCGTGCTGATACGTGATGATTCTGTGAGCTCCAGTCAGTCTAAGAGGCAATCGCCGGTATTGCGTAGCATAGTCAAAAGGAATGGAGTTCGCCACTTAGGTTTGGGCCACTCACATTAGTCTCCGTGGTCAGATGTGATGCCGTCGATCTAGCTTTACCAGATAACGTGGCGTGAGCTGATCTGCTGAGGCGAGAGGTATGGTCCGCATCCGCCTTCAATGGAAAATTTGGTCGATTGCCATGGCTTTTTCTCGATTCGACAAATTTGCGGTCACGCCAGTGTGGCGATGACCTTTCTCTGGTTGAGATGTCGGAGTCAGAGTCATTGAATACAGGCGCCCTCTGCTCATTGTCGGTAGTAGGCTCCACTTTTGGCATCGACTTGGAATTGTCAGCCGTAAGAATAGAATCGACGATGTCGTGCTCATGCTCGAGATCTTTCTGACGCGTCTGATAGCGCTCCAGAATAAGAGCCGGCTGCGAAAACTTTAGTAGTCGATCGTCAAGCGAATAGGCTACTTACCTGACGTTCAAGATAATGCTTGTGAGTATTGCACAGGTGATCCATAACCTTCTCCTTCTTGGTCTTGGAACGGTCGAGCTTGATAGTATCTTTGGTGCTCTTATATGAGCATTGCCATCCTCGGGTGGTGTCTGCCAGGCACTGATTTTTTTTCGATGGCGATGCCATTTCTAGTGTACTTGTTTCTCAGTGTACTTGTTCCTCGATTGACACCAACTTCACGGTAGTGTGTCGCAACGAGATGGGTAGAATCAACAAGAGATGCAAGAATCTGCTGAAATATCTTGACGATGCGATGAGCTGTACTTCGAACTGCAAAGGCGGAAAATGCCCTCTTTAATAGTGAGTGGTTTATCGAGCTTCTTCCTGTTCTCGGAATATTGAAAGAAATTTTTTATCGCTTGTCTCAGTTGCTGTCCGGTTTTATATCTTTCAGACATACTGTTCTGTATTGATGGGCTAAGCTGATGTACACCGAGACATTCGAGCAGATTGGCTATTTTTGGACAGTATTTTGGCTCAATAATGCGGTGGTTTCGGGTAGCCGTCGCTTAGCGGGAATCGTCCCAAAGAATTGGTTAAACTTTGCGTAATCTATGGGTCCCCTAAAAAAGAGCAGTTCAGCCATGTTCCATTTGCTGTAAAATTGACGGACAGCGTAGGCATAATCCCAGCAGAGTCGACCAATAAGCAGGTTTCAAGTGAAATCAAATGCAGCCATATCTAACAACGCGGTAAAGTAAACACGTTCACTAGAATCCCACAAGATTACCCTAAACCATACTTTGTGAGACTCCCATAGCATACTCCGCAGAGATACATGTGATTCCAAGCTTGCTGATCAGCTGTCAAAGACCTGATCATCCGTGGCCCATTCATAAAGCGCTATGGTCGCAAGGCACAGACCAAGGAGTATAAGCACAAGAAAGTAACAGACCACCATCCGTGAACAGGACTTCTTGAAATTATCTGGAGGGTCAAGCATCCCCAAGCGATCTTTCCAGAACGAGTATTGATAGACCGGGGCTGGAGGAGTTTGTAAAGGCAATGTTCCCAGCGGCGCCGAAATCGTTGGTACAACAGCTGTCGGCAATGAAGTTGAGATACCGTACGCAGTTGGCAGAATCTCAGGAGTCGACGCTGAGGCGTGCAGCTGCAGATCGTTTCTATTGAGCTAATCAGCATAAGTAGTTCTTGATTAATAAAATAAGCTTACGAGCGCTTCGACTTGCGTGGCATCTTTGGACTATAAGAAATGCTTGGTATCGAGAAGTTCGATTAGGGATCTTCTAATGTCTCAAGGCAAGTTTGCGGTCTACTTGCGATTGTAGTAAAGAGATACTGAGTGCTCAACGTAGAAAAGATTTGTTGAGTGGAGGTATCGCTGCGTATGTTGTAGCTAGTGATATAATGGAAGGAGTAGCACGCTTGGATATGAAAGAGAGAGATTATCTCTTGAGCAACTAGTGGATGGACTGTCTCGCGCTTAGATGTCAAACACACGCTTGATGCAATTAAAATCACGATATCACTGCTTTGGAATAATACAACTACGCAACAGGAGCACTGAGAGCATCTAAAGCTCTGCTTGGGCACTAGAAATGTGGAATTACTTATAGGAAAGCAGATGGAAAGGGTTTTAATAATTGGGTCTCCGCACTAGTTTAAGGTAGACCACTCGATTCAAGACAACCCTAACCCTAAGAAATCCGCCTTCGTAGCTTACGGAATCGTCCTCCACCACCCACCTCTCTCGGGCGCAAATTTTGGCAATTATGGTGTAGATCAAGTAGAAGAAGTTTTGCGCCCGAGAGAGGCCTTTTCAGGACCACAAATACCACATCGGTGCTCGTCGCTCGTCGATGAACAAAAACAGATAAAACGACGAGGTTCCCCCATCTTCCCCCGCTCGTCGACAACATATCGCCATCAACCAAGATCCATGTCTTAAAACCGGGTTGAAGAGCGAAGAACTACTCTGCTCATGAATTCTCGAATGCCTGCGTCTCCTGGAATTGATGCTAGGGAACAAGGAGATGAGAGGTCTCCCTATCCTTCGCGACTCAATTCTCCAGACAGCGGCTGTAGTTTCATGCAGAGTCGGTTTCTCAGGTCAACTCTGTTTCAGTCTACGGAGAACCACCGATAGCGGGTCTCTTAACCAGGCTTGCGCTCGAAAACCGTCTGCGGAAGATGTGGGTTTTGACGGGAGTCGCGGCCTTCGCCGCAAAGGGGAAGGCGGCGTGATTGTAGACGATGCGTGAAGCCTTACAGCGGTCTGTCCGGAGTGCTCGATAGAGTGAGATTCCGTTGTGATATCGTGAATGCCACGTGGGTGCAAACCCCACATGCAACGTGGTTGAGATTTTCGTGCTTTGGCTTCGGAGACAGCCAACTCGCCGTACAGCGCAGAAGGATTTCTGGTTGAATTAGCTATCTGCAGATCTGATAGATGTAGCGATCTTACAATGCGATAGAAGCCCCCGTCAATGCCTGTAATTCTATGTGTTTGGATTCGCGCGAGTTGTCGCTTGTCCCAAGTCTGGAACAAGAATACGTGCATTCTCGCAGAGTGCCCATGTTATAGAGGATGGACATCGCGTACTGCCGCCAAGTATAGCGTTGCACAGTTTCGGCAGAGCAGGCTACTCCAGTGGCAGATTTCTTGATAGAGTGCAGTCAATAGTAAACCGCGTCTTCTATGGTGGTGCCATCGCGATTTTGTGGGACGCTCTCGGTTTGGACAAGAGGACTGTCGCGCTTGGGTGTCCAACGTGCTTCCAAGGCTTGAGTTGATAAAGAAGAACAAGGCAGCTAGCTCGCAATAATGGTTCGAGAGGTGGTAATGCTTGCTTGGTTGTCTGTTTGAGCACAGTCGAAACTACACTGTTATTGTCGAGTAGTTCATCAAGCTATGTAGAGATGTTTATCGAGCCGTGTAGAAAGATAAGAAAAAGAGCTCTTAAATATGCGCAGAGGACAAAGCCAGATTGTAACAAGTTCTTTGTCTAAAGAAAAGCTACAAAGTAATCAATCTATCTGATTTATTGCGAAACGCGTTGTCTCGAATTCTCCTGCAGTCTACCACAAGAGATCTATACCTTGGTTCCGGAGATCAATGCATTAATGGAGCACGTTATACTAAACAAAAGGGTCGCTTGTTTGATACGTCAATACGGGGTTCGTACCTTATTATGCTTGTCGCCAAACCCACTGACCTATTGAATATTACAACCTTGGAGTCGCGTAAGTAAACACATGTATAAGGTGTAGTATTGGCGGCCACTGGTTGGAGCACAATGGAGTAGGAACAAAGGATTTGCAATCGAGCTAGTCTCGCTATCTTTTATTTGATTAGACAATCAGCGAGACTGGTGAAGAAGCAATAGATATCACAGGAATATGAACCATAACAAACAATAGTAAAGAGATTCTCCCGTCATCAATGTAGCTAGTACGGTTGTATTGGCGGTATGGCCTGCCTGGGTCGATGGCCGACAAGAGGATGTTTGATGCCTTACTTTCAAGGTTGTCAATATAGGCCTAAGCGGCTAGCGCAGGGTTGGCATAAGCATTATGTAAATTTGCTGTCAAAACTTGCCCTGCCCCTGACTTGCAGTGCACCCTTGGGTGCCGACGGATGAGATGTACGAGGTACAGTAAGAGAACCTCCAAATTTGCCATCGCTAACATCGATGCAATGCCATCAGAGTGTGATTTGAATACAGCATACTTGGCTCACTGTCGCTGGATTACTGCCGCTTCGAATTCATTATATGCTTTTTTTTGCTCAGACTTGCCGTGGTCCAGACACACTACATTAACAGTTTCACCGACCCTTGCAAGCCATCTCCTGCGTGCTCCCGCATGTTCGGGTATAATATACAACAGACATGACCTTGTTTCTCTGCATTATTTTAGCTATGCTCGTGGATAGTCCGACAAAGACAAAATGGCTCCAATTTTGCATGTTCTTTGTTGGAGTGGCTTTGCGTCATGTACGTTTCCATGTATAGGACTCTTGAAAGACATATCACGTGCATCTTCAGATGTCTCAAACATACAGACTGATTCAGCATTCGGCGGGGGCCATTTCTTTCACTAATCTATTAGAAATAGCCTTCCTCAGGCCTACTCTGTGGTCAAGCAACAGACTCTGCCAAAAACCTCGCCCAACGTAGAAATCGGCACATCACCAGCTAGACAGCCCACGTATACCACACTTGCTCAGCCCATGGATCACGCGAAATGCTCGCCAGCAATCAAAAGAGCGGGGAAGCGTCTTGGAGAGAGATTGGAGGAGGTGGTAGGCGGCATCGAATCCTGTCAACAAGCACAGCTAACCATGTGCATCTGCAGACCTATGATGAACTTATACACATGGTGGTAGTGCTCTACAAACTTGTCAGGACTGCGGCAGAAGACGCGAAGCAGGATGGAGACTGGCTCCTTAATATAGTCGAAGCCCACAAGGAAGCTCACCTCGAAGCCTGGCGAACCTTGGAGAAGTGTGATCCAAAGTACCATCGTCTCGTGCGAGAGCAACTACAGCCAAAGCAACGGCAGTTACACCAATACCCACTTCTGTTGTTAGGCCAAATGAACCGAGTTCTTGGCCATTTGGACGACGACAGTGACAACGAGGCTTCCTAGGCGCAATACGATACATCGAAGGTTTTCGAGGGATGGTTTCGATCGAGGCGATATACTAGGCTTTGAGGAGCGGAAAGATGGCATGTTCTTGGGAAGAGAGTAGTGGGGGGATGGCATATTCTTGTATGACTGCTTCGTCTTGTCCCGTTCTCCTTTGATCCCAGATTGTACTACTGCATTAGTCGCTTTAATATCTATGCCACTAACCACATATTCCTGTTCACTGTTGTCGCCGCCGACACAAACATCCTGTTTCTGCCTAAGTAGCAGAGCACTAGCAGTTATACACAGGTCTTCAAATTCCCCACCTACCGCAATTGTTTGTCACTTTCGTAATTCCTAAATCGTATGCGTAGGCCAGTTAGGCGCATGGAGCTTACCAGGTTGCAAATCTTCAAAACCATTATAGGCCAATGGAAAGCGTGACAGGATGGCGAACGGGGAATGGAAAGGCCACGGGTCTGCTACGGAGCGGAATTCTATCTTCACCTCAATAGCCGGATTTGTAGAATCGACAAGAAAAGGCGAGACGTACGATTGGCCGCCACTTTCTTTACCCTACTATGAAGAAAAGAGAATGTAACTCCGCAGTACTCCATCTTACCTCTGCTTTCGCTGGACTTACATGTGGCCCTCTTCCACCCATATTACAGCATTATTCTTTCAAGACCCATCACACCTTCGATTACGTGACAAAAGACGTTTATTACGGGCTAAGCTATATCCGAAGTGTGCGTACATCCAAAGCAACTATTCCATGTCTCCAAAGATCCTGTGAAGGTGTGGGAGATGTAACGTTGTTATGGCTGAGAAGCCTCAACTTCTGCTTGCCTCGAGAATGTCTCCCCTGTAATTGCGCGGGCACTTTGTACAGCATTGCGCATGCCTTGAGCCTTAGATCCCACCCCCATCATATAGGAGCTCAGGTCGAGCAAGCCTCCTGGACCCATTTGAAACTGTATGTCCGCGGAAAATCCAGTCAGCGTCAAGTGTCTGAAATGCCTACTAACTTCCGTCACGTTGCTGGAAATCAGAGTAAACAAGCTCTCTAGGGATCTTGCCTCAATCGTCCATTCATCTAGAATCTCAAGAGCATCGTTGAAGCCGTGAAGTTCCTCAGGCTCCGAACGTAGTATTCCTATGGCTCGACCAGCACGTCGCAATAGGTTCCATTTCTTGATGGTATTCTTTCTGGCCCTCATGGTCCCTTTTCTGCCGATTTTCAAGCGATGGAGCAGCCTGGCAGCCTTTGCACGTGCTTCTCTGACTGTCTCTGACACCTGTGTTCCAGGAATCTCGAGAAATTCGTGCCTCTGCTGCCATTTGGAGAAGATGCCCTGAACATCTGCGGTAATTATCTTCTGCTCCACAAGAAGATCTTGCGAGGTTTGGTTTGCCAACGTGCTTTGGATGTGCGTTCGAGTAAGATTGACTTGCTGAATAAGAGACTCGGAGAAGATAGCTACATGACCATAATAGGACGGCAAGTCGTTCGATATGTTTCTCATATACAAGCAGACCTCGTCGTACAATATCGCAAGTTCATCCTTGTCCTCTTCTGAAATTGCGAGGCCTTGTCGAATCGAAGGGAAATTCTCTTTATAGTAGTAGCAGCTTGCTTCATGGGCATCTAGGCGCATTGGGATGTTGGTCATATCATCAGGAAAGTTAGTTGATTCCTCCCAGAGAGGCTGCGCCGCATGACTGTCTCGGGAAAAGTAACGAGAGCATGTACGGGGAAATACGTAGAAAGCGAGTTGAGGGGATTTCTCACAGCCGTACGAGCATATCGCTCCCACCCAAGGCACTTGACATGCTATTCCTGTTAAGGAGTCCACCGCGGTGATAGATTTTCCCACTGACCAGACTGCAAACCAGGCCAGAACAGCAATGGCACCCACAAAAACAAGGGTAGAGAACAGATTGACGATAAGGGACGGCAGCAGCCAGATCCAGGTCAAAGATCGAAGAATGAGTCGTGCTCCAGCGAGATTACCGCCGAGAACTTCTTGACAGATTAGCAAGGTCTCCAGGATCAGCCATTGGACGGTTATAATGCAATGAACCACTTTCACTGAAAGATTGCGTAATGCAAGGTTTGGAGACACTACCGCGGGTGTTGGCCGCACGACTACGGGACTCAGCGGCCCATGGTTCCCGCGAGGCGGCGACGGCACGGTTCTCGTGCAAAAGCTGGCTCTTCCGGCGACTGGGCGCGATAAGATCTCGGTATCCAGTGTCGCTGATCGATCAACATCGGCTGAAGGTCGAGGGTCGACGAAGAATTGAGCTGCGGCGGGATCAAGTGATTCTGTATCTGCCAACCTGATATTTGAGCCATATCTTGTTTGACTTTCGGTCTCCGTGAGGGACGTTGTGCTGTTGATAGAAGAGCGCGTCCCTGCTAGAGCAATTGAATCGCGCGAGTCCTTGTCCGATTCGTTGTCCCCGCCGCTTATAGCCTCTGAGACCACACTCTGCTCTTCTGTTGGCAAGTTATAGGCGCGTCGACTGTTCTTGCCAACTGGACTGCCCAAAGAGAAGGGACTAACTGGGGAGGTCGGCTCCCTAGACTGATCCTGCACCAAGGAGCTCTGCCTAGTTTTCTTGGTTGTGTTGACCGCCTGGGGCTGCCTTCGCCGTGGACTAGAATTATCGGTGTTGTGCGTGGCTTTCTGAAGAGCGGTAGAGGTGCTTCGTAGATTGTATCCTCCGCGGACGTCCTCCGTGTCCAGTAGCTCGTTAGTAGAATTTTTGTCAGTCACGTTTGGTTCCGCCGATCCTAGCCTTTTCGCCTGGTGGTGGACCTGCAGCAATTAGTCGATCTGGCCTCCAAAGGTCGCTTGTATTGCTTACGCTCTGCGTCGTTCGTTCCGCCTCCAACTGTCTTTGGAACTCCTTCCTGCGAGCTTCTGCAGCTCTTTCCGCGGCGTAATCCAACATATCTGTCTCAGTAGACTGCTTGGAGGCTTGCTTTTTCGAACCCATGTCTCTGTCTTGCAAGCGCGACAAGTTTCTTGTGATCGTGTAAATGGGATGGACAGACAGATTCACTGGACGTAGGATACGCCTGTATTCAAATAGGTATATAGGAGATTAAAAGAAACCGGATAAAGCGTCTTTGAGGGAGGGCCGGAGCAACGGTGCTAGCGGTTGAATGCAGATTCCTGAGACATTGCGATACACGAACAAAGAAACAGCAGCCCCTGAGCACCATAGTAACCCAACAAATGTACGATCCCTCCTGTATAACTACCTCCATCAAAAGAGTGAGATTGATTATCCAATGCTCTGACCGTTGCGAGAATGTCTGATCAACAAGAGCCTGTCGTCGATGGAGATTTGCACGGCGATATCGCAACTACCCGGGACCCTAGGAACTGTATTGCACTCAAACCCAACGGAGAACAGTGCAGGCACCCCAAATCGTCAGCGACCAAGAAATACGTAGCCAACAGCTCCGATGCCCCTATCCTGGGGCAACTCTGCGCGAAGCACCGACAGATGTATCAAGACGATGCATCACGTGTGAGATGGGTGACGGACCAGAGCGAGGTGGGATTCTTACTCAAATCCGTTGGAACGTATGACTGACCAGATCTGTGTTAGATTACTATTGGCGACGACGGGAACTTGACGGCCTTGGATGACGATGTCGACTACCTCATGATCGATCAGCAAGCCGACGCCAAGGCATCCTCGACCAAGTCAGATCAAATCCCACCCGCCCTTCCAACCTCTTCTCTTACGCGAAAGGACCGGTCGCAATCTGCAGGACACATGGAGGCGCGTATGAATGATCGAGAGCTTCTGAAGCTAGGTAAGGACCACGGAAAACTTCTTGGCCAGCTTTATTGGGAAACCAAGAAGCAGCTGGAGGACATCGAGGAGAGTCAACAGGCTTATCACAAACGCGCGTGGGAAGAGATGCGAACAATGATCAATACTGTCAAGGCTGTCAATCAGCGCATCTCTGAGGAAGCCCAAGTGGCAACACTTGCTGCTGAAGACGTCAAGAACAAGCTGCGCACCGTCTTTACGAACGTGACTGCGGATATACAAAGCTTGAAGATCGAGGTACAAAAGCTGCGTGAGGGAGGGGTTCCCAGCAACGATAGCGCTGGTTCGATTGTGGCCGATCAAGTAAAGAAGTTGGAGAGAGCTGTGCGAGAGCTCTGTATTCAGAAAGTTGATGTCAGCGACAATCGTGCCGAGAAACGGGAGCAACTGCTCGAAGAAATCAATGCTCAGGTATGATCTTATTCTGTAGAAGGGTACTTGCTCATCTGACTGAGACTCTCGTAGACACATCTTCTCAACATTGATACTACTAAGTTCGCGAACACCTATGGCGAGTCTCTTCGGTTGGAGGCTTAGTAGATTGCTATACCACACGCTGGGTTACTAGGTTCTTGGGATACTCGCCGTGTTATACTCATAGCATAACTTAGTCATTTACCACCATCAAGCTCTAATGACTTGGGACGGTCTCACGCCTGATATTGGGCTCGCACTGATTTTCTTCTGGTGAAGCATCGATCTGACTTTACCTTAGTCCGCAAGACGCTAGAGCACTTCGTCGTCGCCATTACCAGAAGCCGTCAAGCGTGGTGATTCTAATGGATCTTCAGGGTATGAGCGGCACATATGTCGGCCCGGTCCAACGACAACATTCGTCTCCAGCTCCTCCACCTTAATCCTCTTTTCACATCTGCACTTTCACCCATCATCATCACGACCAACCCCACCTCTATTAATCTGGATACACCATCAATACGCAGTCCAGTGTGGCTAACATCATCGCCGACCTATGATCAGCAGTCACAACGCTGTTTGGGTGATTGTTACAGCCTTCAAATTTGCGGTCCTTGACTGGCTGACATACTTGTTTAGGTCCCCGGAACTATTTCCGCCTACCGGCCAACTCCCACACCAACCGCCTTTCGACCTCCTTCACCGACACCTACGGTTTGTGACCATCCCAGACGGTCAGCCTAACATGGTGTTTCTGGCACGGTTCAGCACCTCTAGCGATTCGACCTGGTGGTAAATCAAGCGTAGCCTCATACAGCAATAGGCACAAGAAGATTCAAAGGACGGCAGCTTGGACAAAGCTTCATCTACTATAGGCTACATCTGATAAAGGATCCGGATTATTAAGGGTAAAACTATCAAGCTGAGAGTGTTTTTCTCGAAACAAACAGGAGGAATTGTGGGATCGGGTCAGATATCGTTGAGCTCGCTAGTCAATCTTCGAGTTCGATCAATATCTTGATTATGGCGATCAGCTCCTTCCTGATCATGTATCGAGCTTCAGCACTTGACTCGCGGATTTTCTGCCGTACACCTGTCTCCATCGCTGAATTTTTGACCATCTTCTTCGTAGCATCTACGCGCAACTCCACAACTTGTGATCGAGTTCGATCGTTGCGATGGTCGGCTTGTACAAGATCTGCTGAACGAGTACTAGCGTTCTTCAATTGCGCTCTTAGTTCGACGGTCTGATCTTGCGGACGCTGACTCCACTGCTTCATAAGCTCGTCATTGTTTTGCAGCTCCTTGAGTTCTGCACGAATACAGAGCAGCTGACAAATCAAGTCTTGAACATCCCCGATGTCCACGGGAGTGACAAGGGACGAGGCGTGTTCAAAGTCTTTTGACGATAACGATGGAACGACCCGTTCAGCCGTGGCGGGACCCAGATTTCCTTCAGTCGTGGATAAGGTCGACGCTGCAGGATCTTTGGAGGGTGAGGGTTCCAAACCTGCGTGTGGACTAGAGACAGGCTTGCGCTTTGGTGCGACGACGGCGGGCGGGCTAATGCTTTGAGTGCTGAAAGCGTCAGCATTAGCGATCTTTCTTAAAGGTAGAGAGATCTCGACAAGCCTACCGTGTATTGATGGTTGGAGACGCAGATGCCTGTTTATTTTCACCCCCAAGCATAGTCTCGATCGAATGGGTCGTGTTTTTAAGGGTCGAGATGCCAATGCTTGCATTTTCCGTCACTGGCTCGCCATGCTTATCAAGGATAATCTCCGAGTCGGTGTCCGTGTCAGAGCTACTGGTGTCAGTCAGGAATTGATCAAGAATTCACAATCTATCTCACTTACCAGGCGGTGCTTGCACTGCTCGTACTTGGCTTCTCCGTCAAATTATCTCCCATGATGCTTCTCCAACTACGTTGATCGTCAAGATCTACGCTTATTATTTTGGGTGGGATCGAAAAGGATGAGATACCTTAAAGCAACAAGCAATTGCTGACGAAGCTAATCGACAAGGCCAAATCCCAGGCGATCTTGCCACAGAGCTCTATTTGAGATCTTGCAGATTTCAAAACATTTATTAGCAAGTCGGGAACTTTAATCCCGTCGTTTTCATGGATTAGATTCGAAATCAAACGACAGGCATCTCTTCCGGGTTTCTGCAGCTGCTTATTGCGAAAATAGCCTCCTAAAATAAGTCAAGGTGGTCTTCCGTCGACTTCGACATGGATTCAAAGATCTTGGATGCGTCAACCTAGTATGGTTGCGTAATCTATGACGACTGGTATTAGGATACATGCATTTACGAAGCTATTTGAGCGATAAGTCAATGATCGGTGAACAGGTTTCGGGAGTGATGAGATTCGCAACCGACATCCTGAAACTGTTCATTTCAGGGAACTGCGCGAAGCATCCAAGATAGATCGTGTCAAATAAATCACGATATTAAATGACTGACTCGTCAAGCGCTCTCTTATCTTTCTTTATCAAGCATGTTATCAGGATCGACTTCAACGATCGCCATCTCATTCCAAAAATTTCCCCCGCTTTGGTAAGCGATTAAGGATAATCTTGCGACTAACAAGTTGATTTTGCCATAGAAGCCGACATGCAGCAGGATTCAGTGGCTTTCCGAGACCAATTGCATGCCTCCTTACGCCGATCTGGACGAAGTGGTACATCAAGGTTCTAAAAGGATATATTGGAAGTCGACTAATCGAGACATGTCTAATCATGCAAACACTGCCCCTGACATCAAGCAGACTTAAATTGCTCTCTTCCAGGCTTTCCTCTGATCTTTTCAAACTATTCGCCAGTACGGGCCAGGCCAGATTCGGGCCAACTCACCAACGATGGTGCTAACTGTAACAGAAATCAGTGGTCTACGAGAGGTATTTTATATGCTCGTTGTTCCTTGTTCAAATAAGCTAACACATAAAACGATAGGCCTTGGAAGCAATGACCCTACAACAGACCCCAATCACGCCTCTCTCGCAATCCTTTCCCAGCGATCCTTGGGACTGGACTATCGATCAGGTTAAGCTAGCAACTTGCACCGCTAAGACACCCTTGCACAATTGGAGTGGTGCCCGACATCCATGGCCAAGAGGCGATGCCTTGAGATGCGCACTGGATCACTTGCGCATCAACGGCATGAAACTGCTCGCTTGTAACGTCTGGGCCATGAAGACGATACAACGGGCCATGTGCATAGACCATGGCAAGCATCCCTCGCTCCGGCATGGGTTTGCGTGGATTCGAATGGTTGGGGCGCTGAGAAGAATATCCCCAAAGTATAAACAGTTTAGCACATGTAGGTGCTGTCCTTTCTGCGGTCTTGCAGGTCTCCATGCTAATCTGCGTATATAGGCAAGACCTTTGGCAAGACGTTGACCACAAAGGCTATGCTGCATCAATGTATGTAGTATTTACTGCAATTATTGGGCGACTCTTACTGACATGTTCAGTAAGCGCAATGCAGCTTCTCGAAGACAGCAACGATAAAAACGCAATGCAACTTCTCAAAGATTGTGTAAGCAAAGTGGTGTAGTTGGATGACCAAGTGATATTAGGCTATGGACTTGGGGATGCCTGCTATCAGTACTAGCGACCTATCTGCAGTATATATGCGACCTCTCTCACTTAGATCTTAGAACCTTAGCTACTCAATATACTATTAGACTGTATAGTACGGTCCATGCATACATCGCGATAAGTCTCTATTGTTATAGTTGTCTACTAATAGAGATCCTATTCTAACTTCTTTATAGTGGGGTAATATGTATGGAGTGATTATCTATTAGCTATCTTTAGAGCGCTTCGATTAGAACTTTATATAGCTAGATTAGGCTAAAGAATAATTATAAGATCTTCCGAATTTGGTAATCTATAACTCCGAAAACATGAATAAATATTATTAGCAAAAACTATTTTTAAATACTTTTTATTCTAAATATTCGATCTAAAACTCTTTTTGTTAAACAACAACTCTCGAAGTAAAAGCAACAATTATATTGTTATTTATTAAAACTTTAAAAATTGTATTGTTTTAAAACTTAATAAAGAACAATATAATTATTTAAAGACTTCAAAAATCAAGAAGTATATTAAAAAATTTGCAAAATTAATTATTTACAAAATACTATATATACAATATAAGAAAATATATTAAAACAATCTTTAGTGCGTAAGACTTGTTGTAAACATTTTTGAAATTAGTATAGACCACAATTGTATCGAAGAACTTGTAATTAATTTTTTCTCTCTTAAAAGATAACTAAATACTTAGCACTTTATAAAAATACAAACAATTTTGTTTTGCTTAAATTTAACTTAATATTTTTTATTGCAATATTTAGTTAAAGATAGCAATTAATTGTCGACAATTAAATTAACAATTACGCAATAAATTAGAATAGATTGTTGCTTATTTTGTTTTGTTTTTAACTTATTTGCAATCTTCTATACAATAACAAAAGTTAACAAGAACTATTTTATTTTTAAAAAATCGAACTAAATACGCAACAACTTCTTATATATATTCTAAAACAAAAAGAAGTACTACAACAATTCTATTAAAAGATTAAAAAGCAACTTAAAAATATAAAAAATTATTAACAATTTTATTATTAACAAATATTGAAAAGTTTGCAAATTATTGTTAATTAAATCTTAAAAACTAGCAAACAAGTAATCAAAGAAATTTAAAAAACAACTTTTGCTATTTACAATTTAAAGAATTAACAACAATACAACTTCTTTAATATAGCAATAAGTATACAAAACTTTAGAACTAAATTTAAGAAACTTAAAAGTAAAAATGTTAAAAAAAGTCTTAATTTTTTGTTTACAATAATTGTATAAATACATAGTTTAAATACAACTTTTTAAAAGTTGCAAAATAAAAAGATTACAATATTTAAAACTTGTACAAATTAAAATAAATAAATATTAATTCGACTTAAATTCTAAATAAATACAAAATTCTTATTTATATTGTATGCTAATATATATATTTTTAGAAATCTTTAATAGCTATTGATACTAAAAAGTTTGTAGAAAAATATAACAACTATTTTGCTTTAAACAAAAATTAAAGCAAGAAATTGTTGTTCTATCTTTGCTTTATTTATTGCAATTAGTAATTTTTTTAAATCGACGAAATATTTGTAGTTATAAACAATTTAATTCTTAATAGAATATCGCTTTTTTGTAGTATTAGAATTAAAATTTTTGTCTCTATTCAAATATGTTGCTTTAGAAGCTATAGATTTAAGATAGTAACTATATAGAAGAATAGTATCTTATATATTATAAAATACAAGTTTTGTAAATTATATAATCTTGTTAACTTAAATATTCGAACTTAAGACTATTTTTAATTGAAATTTAGTCTATTAGACTTTACTTACTACTATAGACTTAAAACTTAAACAAAAATTATAAAATAATTATCTACTTGCGCATTCGAGTTTTATTTTATATTTGTGCTATATTATAAAATAAATTATATATTATTGTTGTTGTTGTTGTCTTCTATTATTATTGTTGTCAAGATTATCGATAATAGAGTAAAAAGAAAATTGACTTGTTGTACTATACGTTTGAAATTCTATTTTACAAATTGTTGTATTATTATTATTAATTTTACAACTAATATAGATTGTATATTCAAATATTAATAGAGCTATTGTTGTGCTTTCGAAAACTAGCAAAAACTAATATATTTAAATTTAAAAAATATCGATCGAGCAATTTTGCAACTATTATATTAAATCTTGCTTTTATTTGTATTTAAATCTTCTACAACTTAATTTTCTTTACTTACTTTTATCTAAATAAATTAACTTTATTAGTACAACTTTAGATTTAATTTTAGCTAGTATATAGATTAACAACAATTAAACTTTGATTAAGAATATTTACTAATTAAATATACAAAACTATATATAAACTCTACAATATAAACAACTCTAAAATTATAATTTTTACAATTTTAATAATATTATTTAAAGTATTTCTATATTGTTAAAAGTTTGTTGCAAATATTGCTAGAATTATTTTTGTATACAATTGTTAATATTTGATTCTATAAGATATTTAACACTATATAAGACATAAGATCTAGAAGATTGTCGCATAGTTAACAAGTATTATTATCTAGATCGAAGTATTTACTATCGCGAGTTAATAAGTATTTTAATATTATCTTTTTATATTGTTGTTTACAAGCTATACTAAAAATAAGCTAGACATATATTATATATATTGTATAAAACAAAAGAAATACTATACAAGAAATATTATGCAAGAATTGAAAAATATTGTTCAAAAGTCTATACGTTTACAATTTCGCTTTATAATTATTTTAGCTAAAGAGATCAACTTTATTTCTTCTCTTAATCTAGCAATTATTATATTATATTGCTACTTAATATTCGAAATCTAATAGAAATTTAGTACTTTTATAATATTTTAAAGAGTTTAGATTTTCTTGTTTAATCGAATTTTAATCTTGCGTTTTATATATTAAATTGTCTTTAAGATCTTTATTTTCTTCTTTTTGTTTTATTTGTTTAAGACAACAAAATTTATTAGTATATTAATAATCTAATCTAGTATCTTCTTAATCTTAAGTTAAATATTAAGTTTTTGTTTTGTTTCTTAAATCGACTTTGTTAATACTAAACGTTTCTCTTAAAAAATTTTGATTTATTATACTTGTTCAACTTTGTAGTCTTTGTTCTCTCTTACGTGTTTAACAAAATTCTTAATAACTTTAATATCGAGAGAAATAACTTTGATAATAAAAGATTTGAATAAAGTAATTGCGAAATCGAATTTTATAAGAGTAACTATATCGACAATAAAATTAAGTTGTTTTTGTTTATACTTTTGTGCTTTCTTCGATACGTTTTAACTAAAACAAAAGATTGTAATATCGAAAAAAATAGTCTTGATAATCAAAAGTCTAGATAAAGTAATTATAGATAAAGTAATTGTAAATAGAGTAACTATAAATAAAGTAACTATAGAATCGAACTTGCTAAACGTAATTGTGTCGATAACAAATTCGAATTGTTTTAATTTTTGTTGCTAAGCTTGCTTCGAAGCAATCTAACTAAAATATAATATTTTCGAATTAATTAAATTCTCTATTATTTTTACTTAAGTATCTTTGAAAATAGTCTAAAATTCGAGATTTATATTTGTATCGATTGTTGTTTTCGAAGTACGTCTAGACTCGAGATTGCTATTAACAAAGCTACTAAATTTGTCGCAATTAATAATCGATATTAAAGAAATAAATATAATATAAACAAGACAAGAGTGCTAACAAAATTAATCTATAGACAACTATAAAGCTAGTACAAAGCAATAACAACAAAACCAAATAATAGTTCGACAATTAATAAATAATAAAACTAATAGTATTGAATCGAAGAGATAAGTAACAATCTAATTAATAAATAAATTGTTACAAAGAAACTCTCTAAAAATATTAAATTGTCAAATATTTAGAAATCTTTATTGTCGAAATTTTATATAATATTCGCATATGTTTGAGTTTCTATTTCGAGTTAAATAATGTCTTTTTAAGTTTGTCTTATAGAAGTTTTAAAAAAGTAATCTTTGTTATATCTCGACTATTAACAATATTTTAATATATATTAAATCGAAAAAAATGTAGAAGAATCTAAACTCTTTGTAAGCTATTCAAAGTATCGTATATTTTCTTAGCACAAAATCGACTAGTACACAATTGTGCTATACACAATTGTGTACTAGTAATAGCAAAATATACTTTAAGATCTTTATTGCATTTCTCTATTTTTGTAGATTGTCAAAAGATAGCATTCTTTCAATCAAATAAATTAAATATGTTCGTGCACGTAATAGTCTAAACGCGTTCACAAAAATATACACAATTTTAGTAAGCAAACACGCACTTTCTTGTTACGAATCTGGATAATTCGTGCGCACAATATTATAGGCAGTTTGATTTCGAAGATTTCGTAAGAATATTAACAGAATCTTCGGATAATCTTCGGTACTAATAATTTTTTGACTTGACAAAAAATTTATAGCTATATAGTGTAAATCTTAACAGTAGCTAGCGCAGCATACTGAAAAAAAAATTAGCAATTACTTTACTAGTAACTTAAGTTTAACGAATCTGCATTAGATACAACAAAGAATACTTACTATATTTCTTAAGAACTAATCGATCTTATTAATATTAGAATTTTGTTTGTCGATAATACGTCTTTCGATTCTAATTAATGTTAACAGACTTGTAGCAAAGATAAACAATAGATTTTGTATTATATTTATCGACGCAATATTGCAACTATCGCTTTCTATATTAGATTCTTTATGTAGCAATAATGCTCTGATTAAGCGATTAACAAACGCTTGTAGTATTAATCGATAAAAAGATAATTTTAATATTTTGTATCAATTTGTTCTCTTTCTTCTTGCGTATATTAATGTCAACTTTGTAAGCAAAAAAGTTGTCGATTAAAAAAAAAATTGCGATTGTCGATTTTCTAACAAAATTAATATAGATACTTCTCGAAGATCTTTGCAATTATTTAGACTCTACAATTAGATTGTTATATTATTTGTAAATTTTTCGCATTAATGTTGCGAGTATTAAAGACGCAAGAATTGTTAATACTATCTATTATTTACGATTTAAACTTATGTAATTCAGTAACGTTGCAATATAAGACAACAATAATTTTTCTTTTGTCTGTCTTAATATTTTCGATAGACTAACTAACTAATATTGTCTTCGATATTGCTATTTAAAATAGATCTGTTTCGTCTATATTGTAGCAATTATATAAAGAAAAATTAATATCTAATTAGCTCTTAATGTTCTCGCGTACGTTTGCTAGATTCTCTGCAAGCTGTTTGCGATCAATTTGATCGAATTTACTGTGTCGATAACGCTTTTGTATATAATAACGAGCTTTATACTTATCAAACTATCTTGTCGACGTTTTAAATAAATTTTGTAGATAGAAGAAAAGAACTAGACAAAGATTCTAATAAAACAATATAACTATTTTCTTTAAAACAATATTATTGATAGATATTTGTTGCTTCTCTTTTTGTAATTGTTATTCAAAAAGTAGATTTTTTATTTCGATCTACTTGCTAGCGCGATTGCAAGTATAGACGGCTTAAATCTGTTTGTTCAAATAGATATCTTCGCTGTCTATCTATTGTTGTATGCAGACGTTATTGATAATACTTTTAATATCGAATTAAGTTTTAAAGGCGACAATAAGCTCTTTATATGTAGACAATCTTGTCTCAGTTAAGACTCGCGAAAAGTAGAGCTCTCGCAGCTATTTCTTTTGATGTAGAGAGTAGATAGTTCGCTGTCGCTTTGGCAATAACGTTATTATAGTTAAAAGAGATCGCAAAGCATTTGTTCTATACTTAATTAAAGTAGACGGACGCAAAGAAGTAGTAGAGATAGTTATTTGTAATACTGCAGATATAAAATTATCGATTTAGTTATAAAGTTAAGATAAAAAGATAAAATATTTGATCGATAAAGCCTACATGCAGAGAGAAAATCAGAATTTTCTCCGAATTTTCTATAGGAAGTCTCACCAAAATAAGCAGGGATTCTATCGCCTATTCCTATAGACTAAAACTTCGATAATTGCATCAAAATTTGGTATTTCCGACGATATAACTGCTTATAAAGCGATACTCCTTATAAAGCGACTGCTTATAAGCAAGATAAACTGTATTAACTATTTTATAATTAATTAGCAAGTTAATGTTAAGATATTTTTAATTAAATTAAATCAAATTTTACTTGTTCTTTTAATCTTTTTTTTTACGCAAAAGAATCGATTGCAATCTACAAGATATATAAAAACATATATAAATAATCGAGAGCTTCTAAAGCTAGATAAAAATTACAAAAAACTTCTTAATTAATTTTATTAAAAAATCAAGAAACAACTAAAAAATATTAAAAAGAGTTAACAAACTTATTACAAATACGTATAAAAAGAGATACAAACAATAATTAATACTATTAAAATTATTAATTGATATATCTCTAAGAAAACTTAAGTAGCAATACTTGTTGCTAAAGATATTAAAAACAAGTTATATATTATTTTTACAAATATAATTGCAAATATACAAAACTTAAAAATTAAAATACAAAAACTATATAAGAAAGAAGTTCTTAACAACAATAATACTAGTTTAATTGTAATTAATTAAATAAAAAAGTTAAAAAAAACTATACAAAAGCTCTATATTTAGAAAATTAATATTAATAACAATTGTACTAAAAAATAAAAGCAATTGTTTAAAAAAATTAATACTTAAATATAATTTTATTTTATAAAAAAGTATTTGCTTATCTAATTAAGATTCTTGTAGATATATTTTCTTAATATTAATATTACTAAATTTGCAAATATCTATAGCAAGTCTCTTTAATTAAAAACTTAGTAAATTGCTATATTATATACTAGATTACTAAATTTTTAAGATATTTACTATATTATACTTATAGTATAACTTAGTTATTTATTACTATTAAGTTCTAATAATTTAAAACAATTTTATATCTAATATTGTGTTTACACTAATTATTTTTTTAGTAAAATATTAATTTTAACTTTATTTTAGTTTGCAAGATACTAAAATACTTTATTGTTACTATTATTAAAAATTGTTAAATATAATAATTTTAATAAATTTTTAAAATATAAGCAATATATATATTAACTTAATTTAACAACAATATTTGTCTAGTTTCTTTATTTTAATTCTCTTTTTATATTTGTACTTTTATTTATTATTATTATAACTAACTCTATTTTTATTAATTTAAATATATTATTAATATATAGTTTAATATAACTAATATTATTGTTAATTTATAATTAGTAGTTACAATATTATTTAAATAATTGTTATAGTCTTTAAATTTGCAATTCTTAACTAGTTAATATATTGTTTAGATTTTCAAAACTAGTTCTGTCTATTAATTAACTCTTATATTAATTGTTTTATCTTTTAATCTTTTTTATTAATATCTACAATTTATAATTATTCTAGACAATTAATCTAATATAATATTTCTAATACAATTTAGTATTTTTAGCAATTCGATTTAGTAATAAATTAAGTATAGTTTTATATAGCAATAGATATAAGAAAATTTAAATAATAACAACTTAAATAAAACTTTATTTATTATAGATTATATCTAATAAAGAATTTAAATTATTAAAAGTAAAACTATTAAATTAAAAGTATTTTTCTCGAAACAAACAAAAAAAATTGTAAAATTAAATTAAATATTGTTAAACTTGCTAGTTAATTTTCGAGTTTAATTAATATTTTAATTATAAAAATTAGTTTCTTTCTAATTATATATTAAGTTTTAGTACTTAATTTGCAAGTTTTTTAGTATATATTAATTTTTATTGCTAAATTCTTAACTATTTTTTTGGTAGTATTTATGTGTAATTTTATAATTTGTAATAGATTTTAATTGTTGCAATAATTAATTTATACAAAATTTACTAAATAAATACTAGTATTCTTTAATTGTATTTTTAGTTCGATAATCTAATTTTGCAAATACTAATTTTATTGTTTTATAAATTTATTATTGTTTTATAACTTTTTAAATTCTATACAAATATAAAGCAACTAACAAATTAAATTTTAAATATTTTTTATATTTATAAAAGTAATAAAGAATAAAATATATTTAAAGTTTTTTAACAATAATAATAGAACAATTTGTTTAACTATAGCAAAATCTAGATTTTTTTTAGTTGTAAATAAGATCGACGCTATAAAATTTTTAAAAAATAAGAATTTCAAATTTGTATATAAACTAGAGATAGACTTGCACTTTAATATAACAACAACAAACAAACTAATATTTTAAATATTTTAAATATTAATATTAATAATCTTTTTTAAAGATAAAAAGATCTCGACAAGTCTACTATATATTAATAATTAAAAATACAAATAATTGTTTATTTTTATTTTTAAATATAGTCTCTATCGAATAAATTGTATTTTTAAGAGTCGAGATATTAATATTTGTATTTTTTATTATTAATTTGTTATATTTATTAAGAATAATCTTTGAATTAATATTTGTATTAAAGTTACTAATATTAATTAAGAATTAATTAAGAATTTATAATTTATCTTATTTATTAGACAATATTTGGTATTGCTTGTATTTAACTTTTTTGTTAAATTATTTTCTATAATATTTTTTTAACTATATTAATTATTAAAATTTATATTTATTATTTTAAATAAAATCGAAAAGAATTAGATATCTTAAAACAATAAGTAATTGCTAGCAAAACTAATTAATAAAATTAAATTTTTAACAATTTTATTACAAAGCTCTATTTAAAATTTTGCAAATTTCAAAATATTTATTAGTAAGTCGAGAATTTTAATCTTGCTATTTTTATAAATTAGATTTAAAATTAAATAACAAATATTTTTTCTAGATTTTTGCAATTACTTATTGCAAAAATAGTCTTTTAAAATAAATTAAAATAGTTTTTTGTTAACTTTAATATAAATTCAAAATTTTTAAATATATTAATTTAGTATAGTTGCGTTATCTATAATAACTAGTATTAGAATATATATATTTACAAAACTATTTAAGCAATAAATTAATAATCGATAAATAGATTTTAAAAATAATAAGATTTGTAATTAATATTTTAAAACTATTTATTTTAAGAAATTGCGCAAAGTATTTAAAATAAATTGTGTTAAATAAATTATAATATTAAATAACTAACTTGTTAAGTATTCTTTTATCTTTCTTTATTAAATATATTATTAAAATTAACTTTAACAATTGCTATTTTATTTTAAAAATTTCTCTTACTTTAATAAGCAATTAAGAATAATCTTGCAACTAAAAGTTAATTTTGTTATAGAAGTTAATATATAACAAGATTTAATAAATTTTCGAGATTAATTTTTTAAGATTAATTGTATATCTTCTTATATCGATTTAAACAAAGTAATATATTAAAATTCTAAAAGAATATATTAAAAGTTAACTAATTAAGATATATCTAATTATACAAATATTGTCTTTAATATTAAACAAACTTAAATTGCTCTCTTTTAAACTTTTTTTTAATCTTTTTAAACTATTTATTAATACAAGTTAGATTAAATACAAGTTAACTTATTAACAATAGTATTAACTATAATAGAAATCAATAATCTACAAGAAATATTTTATATACTTGTTGTTTCTTGTTTAAATAAATTAATATATAAAGCAATAACTCTTAAAAGCAATAACTCTACAATAAATTTTAATTATATTTCTTTTGTAATTCTTTTTTAACAATTCTTAAAACTAGACTATCGATTAAATTAAGCTAGCAACTTGTATTGCTAAAATACTCTTGCACAATTAAAGTAATATTTGATATCTATAACTAAGAAACAATATCTTAAGATATATACTAGATTACTTGCGTATTAATAATATAAAATTGCTTGCTTGTAATATTTAGATTATAAAAATAATACAACAAGTTATATATATAGATTATAGCAAGTATTTCTCGATCTAATATAAATTTGTGTAGATTCAAATAATTAAAATACTAAAAAAAATATTTCTAAAATATAAATAATTTAGTATATATAGATATTGTTCTTTCTACAATCTTGTAGATCTCTATACTAATTTGCGTATATAAACAAAATCTTTAACAAGACGTTAATTACAAAGATTATATTATATTAATATATATAGTATTTATTGCAGTTATTGAGCAACTTTTATTAATATATTTAATAAGCGCAATATAGTTTCTCGAAAACAACAACAATAAAAACGCAATACAATTTCTTAAAAACAATAATAAAGACAATAATTCTAGCGTCAAACAAGAGATTGCAATAATTGAACAATTATATATAAATTTGAAGTAAAACTCTAGAAGCTAATTTTAAATTCGAGAAAAATCAAGAAAACAATAGTGCGAGTAATATATAAACAAAGTAAAATAATATATATAGAGTAATTATCTATTAGCTATCTCTAGAACGCTTCGATCAGGACTTTGTATAGCTAGATTAGGTTAAAAAACAATTATAAGATCTTCCGAATTTGATAATCTATAACTCCGAAAACATAAATGAAGATAAAATAACTGGATTTCTTAAATTAGATAAAGAAATTGGTCCAACGGCATCGTGAACGCGGACCTGCGGCACTGCGTTGACTGGAAAGAGCTGAGTATAATTGGTTGGTGGGCAGTGGTATGCCGAAAGCGAACTGTAGGCATCCAGTATGAATAAAGTAGCCGTGCAGTCTGGCTCTCAACTCTCCTTCCTCACTACCTGTCTTTAAGTTCCAATTTGGACAATATTTATTGCATAGACATTAGTATTGTGACCATGTCGCAAAAATCCGTCGTCATAGTATCTGGCTTCTGGGATAATCCATCAGGCTTTGATGTGGTCGTTGACGACCTGGAACAGCGCAAATATCATGCAGTCGTGGTCAGACTACCAAGTTGGGGATGTAAACCTCCTAACAAAACTCTTTTGAATGATGCGCACGCAGTCCGAGAAGAAGTCACGAAAGTGATAAAAACTGGCCACGATGTTACGGTCGCCATGCATTCGGCAGAAGATTTTATAGCGTCTGAGGCCCTAAAGGGCTTGCTGGCTCCAGACTTGCTGGCCTCTGGCAAGACTGAAGAAGTTACAAGTCTGGTATATATCACAGCTCCTTGTATATCTATTGGAGAGATGGCACCATCGGCACCGTGGTTCGAATACAAGGTTAGTAAATTTGGTGACCGGCCCTGATCTCGCTGACAATCGACACGATCTAGGGTGATTACCTTTGGGCAAAGACTCCTCGACAGACACTGTACAGTGACCTCTCGGATGCGGAGACTGATAAGTAAACAAAGCGTCTCAAACATTATCCCGTCCATAATTACAATTCGAAGACATCGCAAGAATCTTGGAAGAGGGTGCGCAGCGTATACCTTAAAGAGCCCTGCAGGACAGGGGGGCTAGTGCCGGGGATAAGGGAGATTAAGAGGTCAGTGCTTGGCCGTCTGCCATACTATTTAGTATGGCAATTGCCTATTGCACTTTTCTCTTTTCTTCTCTTCTTATTGTATTCGGCTCTTTTGATTATCGCGTATATTATTGTTTTTGCAGTTTTTTTTTTTATATTATTGTCTTGCAATTGTTTTCTTCTATTATTGTTTTGCAGTTATTTTCTTTATCTCTTGCTCTATTCTTTTAATTGTCGCATTTCGTCGATATAGTATTTTGTAAAAGCAAAACTGCTAATACAGTTGTCTCTAAAAGAATATCTAATACTTGTTGCACGTTTTGTATTAGAAAGTCTATCTCTAAAACACAATTAAATATTTGTTTCGAGTCAGAATTCGATACTTTATTGCGGCAAATATTTAGAAACGTTTTTTGTTGTTATCGATTACTGTTTTCTTTTTTACAATTTTTTTGTTTCTTATAGTTCTCTTGTTTTTTATTATTATTATTGTCTAGAAATTCGGAAAGACAGTTCGAAAACAATATATAGAATATTATTCTAAACAACAAGATTGTTGCTCTTTGTTTTAGAGTTAGAACAATAGCAAAAAAAATTACTATATAAAAACAAATAATAGCAACAAGAGAGTTTTTTGTCGTTCAAAAACTTCAACTGCAAAATATAACAATAAATAATATATATATATCTGCTTTTATAGTTTCTGTTAATTCAAGAACGTCGATAGATATCTCTACAATAGACTTTTTGTCCGAATTTAATAGTTTTGTTGTTATATTTTCTAGTGTTTTGCGTTGTTATTTGAACGATATCTTTTATAATAAACTAAATATCAAAAATATTATAAAATTTATTGCCAATCTTTTTTTTGTTGTTGCAACAAACGCAATCGATTTTTTTAATACAAGAAGTTTTCTAAATTTGTTTTGTGCTTTCGATATTTATATTTTTATCGCTTTTAGCTTTGTTTTGTATTTGACAATAAAATAGAAGTTTTATCGAGATATTATTTTCTATTGTTAATATATAATAGATATAGCAAACTACAAGATTTTTGTCTCTATTAGATTGTATTATCAGAAGTTTGTTACTTGCGCTATTCGAATAGATTAGAATAATTCTCTATATTAAATATTGTTTTATTTCGAGATAGAGTAGAAATTTACAAATATTTCTAAAAAGCAATTCGAGTCTCTATTGTTGTTAGTATTTTTGCGCAAACTATATTTTTCTGCTAGTTTTGCAAAAAATATTCCAATATTTGTATTCGATAAATTATTTATTATTACAAACAATATCTGTTGTTAGTAAATTAGATATAACAAATGCAGCAATAGTAACAGCTGCAAATATAAGTATATATATATATTTTGTCAGAAAATTCACAATTTCAATCGCTGCTTCAATAAAATATAATATTTGACAATTTTGTTGTCTTCTCTGTCTTCTAATATATCTAGTTTATTGATTTTTATATCGAAAAGTTTTTTATATAATTTAGTACTATTAGACAAATCTAATTTGCCATCAAGTAAATCTCTATTAATAGAGAGATAATACAAATGTCTAAAAATATATTTTGATAGATATTTTGTTTCTGCTCTTTTAGATATAATTACGCAAAACACTAAAATCGAATATATTGATTCGCATATTTTTTGTATAGATATAAATTATATTTCTACAAACAAAATTTCTAATATATTTATTGTCGATATTAATAAGCAGTTGCAAATAGATTGTTTAACTATACTATTTATTCTACTATCTAATCTATATATATACTTACTATTAGATTTTGTGCCAAAACACAACAATAATTGAAAATATATTTATAATCTTTTTTTCTTTAAAAATATTTTTGTTAATAATAATATATTTTGCGATCGAGAAGCTCTCGAATATGTTGCAATCGACAATATTATTGCAATTTTTATTGTACAAGAACAAGAAACAATACTTTTTAAAAAGAATTTTGCTAATATTTTTAAATATATAGTAATAACAATATCTAATCGATAGCTGTTAGATTTTTAATAGAATCTCGTTTTCTATATAGAAAATTTTCTGCTTTTTGAGCTACAAATTGTCTCTTTTCTTTTCGATCTATTTGCAAAAATCTTATATTAAATATTAATATATTTTTTCGAATAATGCATTTTTTTGTATTATTTGAACAATTTCTTTGTTGTTCTACTATTCTTTATCGACATCTTTCTTTATTAAAGAGAATAAAAATATTTTGCGATCTTCTAAAACTTCGAAACAATAAAAAGAAAAAATAGTCAAATTAACAAGTAAAGTTTCTAAATATCGAAATAGATAGTAAAACAATAGAGATATATCTATTTTCTACTAAATTATAGCAAGCTCGTAATTTTGTTGTTGTAGCAATAAAGACAAAGACTCTTTTGCATTAAAGTCTAAAGATCTTAATAGATTTTCTATTCTTTTGTATTAAAATAATAGTGTCGAAACGCGTCTTTCTAAGCATCTTATATATCTTTTTGACAAAAGATATACAATATTATAGTATTACTGCTTCGATAGCAAGAAATATAGTTTAATAGTATTATTTTCTGTCGCGTTAAAACGATATTAAAATTCTACAATATTTGATCTTTTAGTCGATTTTTTATATATAGACAAATATGTTCAGTTTCTAAAACATAAACAATTATTGAATATCTTATAAAAGCAATATATTTGTCGACGTTTTTATTAAACGCTATTCTACTTGTATTAAAAGCAAAACTCTTTATATTAATACGCACAAAATGCGAACAATTTTCTATACTTTTTGTTTTTGATTATCTCGATTTTGCGACAACAAAATTATTATTTATAGCAATAATACTATTGTTGTTGTCGATTTTAATAAAAAATCTATTCGCGACGATTCTATAGATTTGCTGCGAAATATTGCTATATTTCTTGTTTTTAACAATATACTAATAGAGTCGATTTAAATTAATTCTAAATTAAATAATTTTGTCAATCTATTTTTACGCGATAAATACAAGACTATTGCTAACAAATATTTACAGTTAGTATATTTTGTCGATTAGATTTTCGCGATTTCTTCGACTTCTAATACACAAAAATATTTTTAGATCGAAATACAGCTCTCTTTCTATAATAAAAACTTGTTACTATTACTAAAGATCTTTATTCTACTGTTTTTAAGAGCTATATACAACACTATTGTTTTTATTTTAATTGCAGTACTCTGTCTATTACTATTCAAAATTTTGTTAGTTAAACTGCTCGTTTGAAACTTAATCGCATTAAAACAAAAACTATTAAAAACTATATCTGCGGTTTTTGCTCTATCTACATCGATAGAAGTTATTTTGATTATACAATCTTTAGTAGTCTGCTTCTTCTTCGCGTTATACGCGATATCAAATGTTGTTAAAACAACAATATTTCTTGTAAACGCAAAACTATTATACGGAACGTTTTACTAAACGTTCTGTCTATATTTGACGTAACTATATATTTAGACGCTACTTTTTATACTGTTTTTTGTCTTGTTTTTGCAGATTTTTTGCGGACAGACAAATTTATATAGAATATATACAATTTAAACAATGCGAACTTTGCCAATTGATTTATTATTAGATTAGCTATTAGATTTTTGACAAATAGACTCGAACTCGATATTTCTGTCTCTAAAACAAATTTCTTTTGCAAAAGCGTTACTTTTAAAATTGTTGCTGTCGGCGATACCAGTTGTGCGATTGTTTTATTAAGAAAAATACTTTTTATAGTATTTGATTGTTCTAATAATCTCTTATTTAATACCGGCGAAGATATCTTTAATAGAAAAAGAATTACCGACGTTCTTTGTCAGAGACTTCGCTTATTGAGCTACAATAATTACTACGCTAGTTATTTTTTTCGCCGCAATACAGCTACAGAAGCACGCAATTCTAGTGTATCAGAGACAATAATAATACTTTTAAATCGATAGAAATTCGATATCTATTTTTACTATATCGAAATTAATTCCGATTTGATTCTGCAGACTTCGCGTCGTTATCAGAGTTGCTAGTTTTTACCGCTCTTGTTCTGACAACATTGTTTTGAAACTTGAAGAAAATTAGCCGGCTTCGAAGCAGTTCTAATAATTCTGCCGATAATTTTATACTATCGACAGTCTTTTCCGCACGCTTTTAGAACAACGGTAAGATACTTTTCGAGATAACCGGTGCCCAAATATCTATATATATAGAAATGACATCTTTGCCGCATCTTTTCTGACTCTTTGCCAGATCTTTTCTGTCTGTTTCGAGTCTCGAAAGCAGTAGCAGAGCTCTGCAGAACAGAAGAGCTAGTGCCGGGGATAAGAGAGATTAAGGGGTCAGTGCTTGGCCGTCTGCCATACTATTTAGTATGGCAATTGTCCATTGCACTTCCCTCTTTCCTCCCCTCCTCATTGCATTCGGCTCTTTTGACCCGCCCTCCCACTCCCTTTGCTCCTGTAGCATGCGCGAACAACACTACGATACCTGTCGAGATGCAGACCATGTTTTCCGAGAAAATATCTGACTGTGACATCGAGGTCTGCACCTCTGGGCATTCGCCATTCCTTACTCAGCCATTGGAAGTAGTGAAGGCAATCATCAAGGCTGCAAATCAGACAGGGGCTTAGGCGTGGGTGTCACAGAGATAGTTGATAGTCTTGGAGCCCAATATGTTGTTTGACTTCGGGTGTACGACAGACTCGAGTCGATCTCTACAGGACAGAATAGCAATGTAGCAGTTTTCGGTTTTACTTGAAAGACTGTTCAGAAGGGTTCCATCTGGACAATCCAATAAGGATGACTATGGTTTGGTGCTTCTGCAGTTGTGTGAGCCCAATCAGCCCGCAGCCACAGATGATTCTAGCCAACTTACCATGATTCTTGCGGAATAAGCTAAGGCAGACGTGCCAAAAATCTCACGCCGGGATCACGGATGGGGCATTCTCGCTTTGTTTTACTCTGTATCCTTGGTAAGCCGGTAGATTTTCTCTGTGAGAGTAGTCGCGCTATCAGAAGAGTCAGAGATCAGCTGCACAGCTGCACAGCTAAAATGCAGAGTATGTGGTTTCATCCCAAGCTACAGCCAAGACTGTCCTCGCACACCACAGTGGAGTAGGGGGCCCAGAATCGAAGGATCGCAGCCTCAGCCTGCCTTTGAGCTTGCTAGGCTTCTTTCACCGCTGAAGCCTGTCTGAAGGTGTTGAATCTTTTCCGGCCTCTAAGACCAGCCAGAATGTCATCACATCCTGTGGGAAGCAGATGCTATGCATCTTGTTCATGAAAAGAGTGGTCTGACTCGAATGGTTACCAGGCACCAGACCTTGTTGGTTGTGTGTTCTCATAAGTTAGCTCACAGGACGACGCTCAGCCTACGTGCTTCGTCACCCGATGGTTTACAAGCCTTGTGATGTGTTGGAACGAGTGGGTGCTAGACGTTTGGCAGAAAAGAAGCCAACAGTTGAGAGGCGCTCAAACAATATAAAGGAGCTCAGTCTCCCAGTCTTTCTCGAGTTATCATCCAACAAGTTACTAGAAGTCTTCATCACTATAAGTCATCGACAGCAAGCTCCATTTTCAAAAATTACTCGACAACATCAACCTTACGGAACTGTCAACAAAAACTCATGTACTTTTCTCAAGCCAAAGGGACCAAGATGCAACCTTTCAGCGCTGCCGTTCTGACGACCCTCATTCCAGCTTTTCTCAATCTCGCGACTGCTGGTCCCGCTCCAACCTCAGCATCTGGCAAGGCTA
>JAABUW010001644.1_pt1 | contig 36509 bp, 5 predicted proteins | sample 5560081 | NCBI WGS metagenome assembly JAABUW01 (sample SAMN10711882, study PRJNA513363) | rock metagenome | isolation source: Antarctica rocks | place: Antarctica: Victoria Land, Knobhead sud | reverse complement strand
CGTTTGTGAGGGCGGTGGAAAGGAGCAGGGCTTGCCCGAAGATGGGGTAGCCGTTCCAATCTGTGCCGCGGAGGCTGGTCTTGTATTGGGAGCTGCCCTTGGAAATGTATGATGCAAGGACGGTGGTATTGGCAGAACTGTCGAACGCGTTGAGGGCGTCAACCCATGCCTTACGTATGTTGATGGGCCTTGGGTCGCCGGTAGAGAGCCCTGGAGAAAGTTGCGTCAATTGTGTTCAAAACTGCTGTGAGGAGATGTATAGAGGAACTTGGTCATTCCCTGCATGGGGGTAACCTACCTTGGTTCCTGAGGAACGTGAAGTTCGTCACAATACCTTGCTCTTGTAACTGTATTCTTGAATAGGTGGTAGGTACCCAAGTTGCCGTCACAATGCATATAGACACGTTAGCAGGCCCATATGAGTCTCCGGGAGTCAGAATGAAAGCTTTTAGTCGAATTACGCCCTTGATGTCTTCAAATTCCTCCTATTGAACCGTCGTCTGAGGTGGTTTCTTCAAAGTTGCTTCGCTCCAGATATCTCTCAAGTCAAAGTTGTTAGGCGCAAAACTTGGATCATTATCACCTACACAACCACCTACAAGAGCACTACTAGCGTCGATCACAAAAGTCAAATTCCTCGCGTAGATCGATGCTGACCTTACTTCGCAGCTTACGTCCGTTATAGGAGTAGACAGAGCGTGGCTTTTGCCTTTTCCTCGACAAGCTTCCACTGTCTTGATTGTATTATCGTCCACATACTGACTGCCCTTTAAAAGCATGATGTTCGTTATAATTTGGTTTGTTGTCCAAGCGAATAGACTCTGCGAGACCGGGAAACCCGAGCTTGATAAATAGGGGGAAATTGAGCCGCCAGTCGTTGCAACAGTGCGACCCCCTGTAGAGCCAATAATATAATTGTTAATACCCGTCCAGTTCATCTGCCCGAGAGTAAGATCGAGGCTCGAAAAGGGACAAGTGGTAGCTTGGTCGAACGTTGTGTTCAAACAAAAGGGGCCTGGTAGACTTCTTTTATCCAGGTCATACGGGAAGATTTGCTTTAGGAGGTACAGTAAGTAGTCCGAGGGCCCAAAGTGTCGCCGAGAATAACACTTCTTCGATAATAACGGGTAACTGAACAAGTTTAAATAGTGCCACCACCTTAATTGAGATATCAATGCAACGGCAGAAGCGGGCCCAGCTGTCAACCCATTCAACGTCACAAGAAGGACCAGTAGTCCAAAAAGGAACACTCTCCAATAAGTACGTCGAGCAACCGCAGCGATCCAGTATAGCCAAAAGCCGAGCGATAGTGGAAGTTGGCCCAAAGTCTGTGCGAAACCAGACGAGAAGATACCGAACGGGATATCTGTGTCAGAGCTCAATTGCAGTTGTAAATAGTAGAGTATCAATTTGAAAAGCGAGAAAAGTATCAAGATCTCGTGCGTCTTGGCAGCAATTTGGAAGATATCGAGGAGCTCGGCAGTTCCTAGTACTTGAGCGTGACGCCAATAAGACGTCTGGAAGCTTAATTGCAAGATAGCGAAGGAGATTGCGACAGGCGCCAACAGTACTAGTGCTCAGAGGAAAGACATCTTTCTCTTAACATTGATACTAACTCTTTGATACTCGACGAGCCCAAGGCAGTTTTCGAATGGTCTTGGAGAATTGTCGCGCTTTGGAGCATTGTGTGACACCATTTCGACACCCTGGTATTTAGATCCTCGAGACGAAGTATGAAGCGTTATAGTAGAACTCGCTACTTGTAGGAAATAACGAAAATTCTAGCAAAGCAAGAAAAGAAAAGAAGACAAAATGGCAGGCATTGATAATCCATTGCAAGATTTATATTACTACCTGAAATCGAAGAATTCGAAGGATTCTCGATTTCAACTGAAGGCGTTACTGCAGTTAGCCTTTGGCCGAGATTTCTGTCTTCTAAGTGTCGGAGATTAGTTCTACGATATCTCTGTATAATTGCCCACCCCGTTATCACCGCGAAATCAGCATTGCACACAATGTCAGACCCCAAGAGCTAGACCCTGAACGCCCATGACACGAGAGGTCGCCCACAGGACCACCACCCTACAGCTGGTAGAACGTATCAAGAGCTTGGGAGTCGAAAGAGGTGATCTATACTGCGCTGGAACTATCTAGGAGCTGGTGCACTCCTAGGCACATACATGCAAAACATAGCCGTTCAGGAACTTCGATCTCTTTTTGATCGTGCCAAAGTCGTCCTTGAGTTTTTGCGCAAAGAGGTTCTTTTCTTTCTGGGCACGAATAACTTTCGGGTGCTGATGTCTGCATGCGCTAATAATTCGAGAGCCGCTTCGAAAGATTGGGATCGCGACATTAGTAGACAGGAGCTTCCGGCGGCGAGAGGCAGGCTAGCCAGATAGTACGACACGCCTTCTTGGATAAAGAAATTCACCACACATACTACGCGATTAGCGATCACGTAATTTCGGTATTGGAACGTTATATCTGCTGTTAACTTAGAACCTAGACCCTCTAGCGATAACGTTCTGCTGCCAGAGGATCTGGATTAATTTCTTGGGGCAACATGCAATTATACGAGAGGAAATCGACTTCGCATTTAAAAAAGAGTAAATTGTTAATTATTATATCTAATTATAAATTTGTCTAGCACAAAACAATATATAAAACTAATAATATTGCTTAAACATAGATTGATTGCGTTGAATCAAGTTGGTTCCAAAAGTTAGAATCGAAAAGTCGAGTCGATTCCTAAAGTTGAAACCGAAAATTGACTTAAGTCAAGTTAAGATTTAGAGATAAAATCGAAACTCGACTCGAAAAATCGACTCGAATTATTATTTTTAATAAATTCTATTATTTTTAGTAATAATTTGATAGAAATAGTTAATTTATTGCATTTAATTAATAATTATATTAGAAATATCTATCTATAATAGTATTACTATAATATATTACTAGAATGCATTATCTATAATAATAGTAAATCTAAATTTAAACTTATTTTATACTATTTTTAGTAATTCTTGATATAATAACGTAATTTTCGATTTCTTAACAATTTGATTCAATTTCTAATATTGGAATCGAAAATCAATTTAAGTCGAATTAAGTCGATTTTAATTTAGCGTTAATTCGATCAAGTTTCGAGTCGATTTCTAATGTTAAAATTGTTAAGTCAAGTTAATTCCAATAGTTGAAACCGAAACTTGATCCGACAATTAATCTACTTAAACGTAATATATTATCTCTTTCTCTCTCTTTAAACTACAACAATTATTGTATTATTATATAGTAAATAGATAGACTATCTTTTTATATATATACTTAGATATATATATATCTTCTTTGTATATATATATACGTAAATAAAGCTTACTTTGTAATTTATATTTCTAGTACTACAAATTAGATAGAAGTATATTTAAGATATAATTATATAATAATTTAGAAATTTTCTACAATATCTAGTAGAATATAACAAAATTTAAAGAGTAGAAAATTGGAAAAAATTAATAGAATTGTAAATAATATATTAACAAGTAGTTTTACTAAAATAAAGTAAAAAATATATATATTAAAGTTAAAATTAATATTTATTTACTAATACTTTCTTTAAACTTTTGTTAATACAAAATTGTTATTTCTTTATATTAATATTTATTTGATTTTGTTAATATATTATACAAGTTTATATTTGTTAATTGCTTTGTTATTTATATTATATACTCTTATTATTAATAATTAATTTAAGTCTCTTTTTTTACGCAATTTTTTAACGCATTTGTACTAGTTAAGATTATTAAAATTATTGCTTATTTTATTATAACTTCTTTAAATTTTATCTCGAACTTAATATTTTTCTTTTATATTTATATAAATTTCTTTTTAATATTGTTAATTTTATTATCTTCTTCAATAACTCGCGTAAAGTAGATAGGTAATAAATATAAATAATACAAAATATCTAGTCTAGAATTAATATATTTTATTTGTTAATTTGTTGATCGATCTTAAAGTTTTCTTGCCATAAATTAATTCTTTAATTTGAACATAATAAAATAAGTATAAACAAAGAAAAGTCTCAAGAAGAAAAAAGTCCTAAAAAAAGAGTATTCGAAATCCTAATATTATTAAAATAATACAAACAAATAATATATTTTCGACTAATATACTAATATTTTGCAATAGTATATACAAAAGTAAAAGTTTAATATTGTTGCTCTTTGTAAAATTCGAAAATATTAAAAATTAATTAATTTTTTTATTTTTCGATTTGTATTTTAGCGTTTGATTTGTAAGTTTCTTTATAATAAGATCGATAATTACAAATATAATTAAATTAACTATTATATTAAAAGTTTTGTTTTAATAGTACTTTAGAAAGCATATTACAATATTACGTTGCTACTTCCTAAGAGATCTTAGAAGTATCAGAGAGAATTGATACTTGTTAGAAGAGATCTGTAGACATTTTTAGACAATACAAACAATTACTTGATACAAAAGATTGCAGCTTAGATATAGCTTGTAACAATAAATAAAAACTTATTTTGAGTTAAATACAATCTATAAAAGAGTCGTATTTTAAAATCTATATAGTAAATAAGATTCTTTATATTTAGTATATTCAATATATTTAGTATCTAAGCACGCTGAACATTCTAAACAATATTTAGTATATTCAGTTGCCAAAACTACTGAGTATACTAATTCTGTATATATTTGTGTTCTGTACTACAAAATTTTCTGAATTTCTTATATTGATCTAGTTTTAGACAAAATTGTAAATTTTTTTTTTTTTTTAGATATTTTTGTTTCGAAAACAAATTTTCTTCTTTACTATATCTAAAATTGCTTTCAGCTTAGAACGTTGTTATAATACAATTGTTAAAAAAAATATCTAAACTGTTGTATTAAAATGCGTGTCTGTCAATCTTGTTTATCGCAAGACGTAAAATGTTTTGTTATTTGTAAATTCTTTTACTGTATTAAATGCAAACAATTCAATCGAAAATGCAATCTAGTTTCTTCAAATAAGAAGATAGATAAAGCTCTAGATATTATAGAGAAACTAAATAATAAAATTCTGAATACAAAAATAAAAACTATCTGTTTTTGTAAACAAAGAAAGTATTAATTGTGTTGTTTGAAGAAAATAAACAATATAGAGACTCGAAATATTCTCGAACTAAAAATAAACAAATACAAAAAGAAAAAGAAAACACAACAGCTATCTGTTGCTTTCTTGTTTAGTTTTGTTTTGTCTTCTATATTTTCGAATTTGTTTAATAATTTTTTGCGCAAATTTTTCTCTCTTGAAGATACTGTAAAAATATTTGTTGAAAACTTCGATAAAACTTTTAAATAAAAGTATTACAACTATCGAGATTGCTAATAGATTTCTACGTGTTCTCGAAAATAGAATATTTTTTTTATTTAACTAGATAGTTCTGATTTTGTTGTTCTAGAATCTGTTCTACTTTGTATCTGTTTTTTTTCTAAATTTTGTAATAAAATGTTTTCTGTATAGATATACTGAAATTGATTAGTTTCAACAATAATATATAGAATACTGAAAATATTTTGATATTTTTAGATAAGTCGAGTTTGTAATTGACTGATCTCTTGATTGTTTTGATAAAAAATAACTCGATTTTAATATAATTCAATTTTCTCTTTTTGAATTTCTTTATTTTTAGATTCTTTGTTAGAAGATATATTTTATCTCTTTTCTTTAGTTGAGATATTTTTTTCTTTTCTTGTTTTGATATGTTGTAGATCTGTTTTGCATATTAACAATATTATTATATATCTTTTTTAATATCTCTACTCTTTTTAGAACTAACTGGACTGCTAGATATTTTTGTTGTTTTTCAAAAAGATTAGATTCTTGTCTATAGTTTGCAAAATATAGTGTAATCTTTGTTGTGTCGGATATTTTTGTATTTAATATCAGTTGTACTATAAATAAGAGTAATATCTAGTTGCTATAAGTATTATTGATATAGTATTTTAGATACTGTTTAAGACTCTAATTTGTTTGTTCTGTCTAACTATTTGTAATCGAATAATAGATAGTCGACAAATAAAGTTTTGTATCTAATATTGAAATCAATATTTTTCAGTAGTTAGATATAAAGAGCTTGTCTCTGTTACTAATTAGTTTTTTGAATATATTATAGTATTTGATTAATCGATCGAGTACAATATATTTCAGTTGTTCTATATTGAACGTCTCTCTAAATGCGATAATATACAAGTACTTAGTAAGTTTGTCAACTATTACTAGTATCGAATTATATTGTTCTTTAGTTGCTGGATTTGTCGACTTAGACAATTTGATAATAAAATCTATTGTAATTTTATTCTATAACGTTTCAAATAGTTTCTAATACTAGATTTCGCTATAGCTTGCATATGTACTATATTTGTTTTGCTAATAGCTAAGATATTGTTTGATATATATCTCGATAGCTTGTCTTATATTAAAAAACTGACAATACTAGTGTAAAAACTAAAGAATTTTGATTATTTCTGAATGCTCTTGCAGTAATTTGTTATAATGCTTTTTAATATATTTGTGTATTTTGTTAATAGATATTTGGAGTTTTTCTTTCTTAATAGAAAATTTCTCTGACTTGTTTCTGAGAATTTGTAATATTGCGTTCAGCTCGTGTTTGTTTGTTGATAGTAATTTGTTTTTGTTGACTTTTAGTATACTATAATTGAACAATTTCTTCGTTTCTATATAATTATTTTGTCTGTTGAATACGTTTGCTCTGCTATTGTTCTTCTCTAAAGTATACAGTATTTTGAATTTGTACTGTTCTAGTCTTTTAGACTATCGTATCTATCTTTTATTTAGTTTCTTTGTTGTAATAAAGTGCAGTAGATTTTTATAATTTGTTAGAATTGTAAGCTCAGACACTTTTTCGATATATATTTTTTATATTTCAAGAGATACTACTATAGCTAGTAGTTTCTTGTTATAAATGTCGTAATTCTATTTTGTTGACAAGAGTTTTCTCGAGTAGTATACTACTAAATACTATATATTTTTATACTATTGACTGAAATATATATCGATAGCTAGATTTAATACATCGATTTTTATTCGATTTGATTTTTTTGAATCGAATATTTTGAGAACTGATTTCTTTAAATATTCTGCTATTAATTTTCGAAATATTGCTTCTTCTTTGAATTTCCAACTTCAAGATATATTATTTTTGATTAGATTTGTTAGTAATACTGATTGTTTAAAAAAGTTTTTGATAAATTTCTTGTTGTATTGTACAAACTCTATAAAGATTTGTATATCTTTGATATTAGTTGATATCGACTACTTTTTTATTGTCTCGAGTTTCTTTAAATCTATTCGAATTTTGTATTGTTCTACAACAAATTCTAGAAAATCGACTTTCTTGCGGTAGAATTTGTATTTTTTTAATTTAAGATATAAGTCTCTTCTGTTCAGATATTCCAATATCTGAGAGACATATCGAACATATTGTTTCAGTGTTTTTGAGTATATTATAATATTGTTCAAATAGACTATAACAAATATATCTAAATATTGTTGTAATGTATTATTGATTACTTTCTGACATATCGCGAGAGCATTTGTAAGCCCGAACAATATAATCAGATATTTGTAGAGTCTATATTGTGTACGGAAAGCTGTTTTTTACTTCTCTTTTGTCTTTATTCGAATCTGATTGTACGCTTCTTGTAAATTCAGTTTGATAAAGTATTTTGCTCTGAATAACCGATTCTGAAGCTCGCTAATGTTTGATAGTAAATAACAATTTTTGATTGTAATATTATTTAGCTTCCAATAATCGATATATAAGCGAAGTTTATCGTTCTTCTTAAGTGTAAAGAGAATCGGATATTCTGTTTGTAATTGGAATTTTTTGATAAATTTTTTCTTCTTGTTTTTTGCCAGATATTTGCAAAGAGTTGACAATTCTTTCTTCGATAGAGTATAAATAGATTCAAACGTAGATTGTTTGTCTAATTTAAGTTTGATTTTGTAATTCTACAGTTAATATTTAGATAGAACTTTTGTTGTCTTCTCTTCTTGAAATAGATATTTCTAACTGTTGTATATTTATAATATGTGCTTCAGCAATTCTCTCGCTTTACTAGATATTTCAAGATTTTTAGAAGATTCGCTATCTTTTTTATTTATTTTGATTTTATAGTTTTGCTAACTCTTACTAATATCTATCAAGTTGAACTGATTGTAGTTGTTTTTGTACAAAAATACAAGTTTGTATTTTGCAATCGAATTTCGACTCTATCTTTTATCTATTATCGAATATTGTCGATATATAGACTAGATAGAACTTGCGTAGTTATATTGCTTAAATTGAAGTTCGCGAGTACTTCAGTCGACTTCTGAATTGTGCTGTTTCAATCAAGATATTTTTAAAACAATATTGTAAGTAATTATTTCTACTATATTAAAGATTAATTTCTTATAGTATTGTTAAATAGCTATTGGTAGTGGTTTCGTTTTTTTGTCTACTCTTTTATTTCTGTCAGATAATAGATTTCCATCTACAACTATTAGATTGTAGATGTTAGACTTTTCTTAAATAGAATATTTTTTTCTATTTACTAAAGTTCTGATTATAAAATTATCTATTGTATCAGAATCGACTATTGCAATCAGTCGATAGCTATTAATTTTAACTAATATAGTAAAATATTGTGCATATGCTATTAAGTTTAGTTGCTGCTGTTAAACTAGTATATTGCATTTCTTTAATATATTTTTTATCAAGAAATTTGAACTTTTCTTTTTTTTTGTATTGCAACTTCTGTTTTAAGTGTCTGCTTGCGCTAAACTTCTTTCTGCTATTGTTTAAAGATAGATAATTTTCTAGAGAACTATCTAGATTCTTTTTTGTTCTTTATATAAGTTTAGCAGAAGTTGTTGTAGTATTCTGTTTAACTAAATATTGTATAACTTTTTGTTTATTCTATTCTTTCTTTTGATAGATTAACACTGTTTAGTTGTTGTTTGATTTTGTCGAAAATATCTTGTTTTATAATAGTGTTGCTTTCTAGTGTTTTCTTATATTTATTTACAGTTTAGCTGATTTATTTCTTCTTTAATAAACTAGTTAAAATATCAAAGTGCTTTGTAATGTCGTCTAGATATTTGTGAAAGTTCTTTTAGTTATACTTGTTGTCTAAGTTTGTTACTGGATAAAAATATAATATATTTGATTGTTTTGCTTTTATAGTTTTCTTGAATATTATATTGATTTTCTGTATAGATACAAATATCTTGTCTAATAATATTTTATCTAGAATTTTCTATAATTGATCTGGATTCTTAATCAAATAGTAGTTGTTATTCGATTCAGTCTTTGAAGCGTTTGTTTTTGTATCGGTTTGCTCTCTAATATTGTTCTAGCTATCGAATATTTCTCTTAATATAGTATTAATCTGTTGTAAAATTATTAAGTTTCTTGAACAACAATCTCGTGCGAAGTGGCTCGATTTGTTATACAAATAGTATATTTTTAAATTTTTGTTATCTTGCTTTTCTTTTTAATTCTTCTTTTTGTATTGTTAAATCGAATCCAACTTTATTAATGCAGATTTACAATAGTCGGGATTGTTGTATTTCTTAAAGTAGTTTCTTTTAGTATAATTTTCAATTACTGACTCAAAAGAGATTTCTGCTCTTCTATAAGATTGATTGTATTTTTTTTTTATATTTTGCTTGTACAGTCTGTTATTTATATTAATTGCTACTTTTATCAAGATCTAGATGCTGTCAATCTTTGCGTCGATATATATAAGTTTATTCTTGATATTGTTCTTTAAGTCTTGTTTGAATATTGCTATTAGTACAGTACTATTTCAATTTGCAAGATTGATATATTTCTGGAATCTGGCGATATAGTCTGCTGCTAAAATTTTCTACTACAAATATTAAATAATTTGTTTTGTTGTTTTTTTCTTGTTAAATATTTCAAATACTTGTTTTAGTTTTTTTTTAAAGATACTGAAATTAATAAAGATTCTCGAAAAATCTAAACTATTGTTGAGATACTTTTTTAGATTCGATTTTAATCAATATTGTGTTTTTTCTTTAAGAAAGATAGAAGCTAACAGAGTTTTTCTATTGACTGAAACAGAGTAAAATATAAAGTAAATCTTAATTTGCGTAATTCAATTCTCAAATTCGATTCGATCTTCTATATACTTGTCTAGAGCGTTAATTTTGATTTTTAATAATTTTTTTTTTATTGTTGTTGCTATTGTTGTCGACTTCTATTGGAATAATTGCAAACTATTTGTTTTTTGCTGTAGAGCTAGAGCTGTTGCTCGAAGTAGAAATATATTGTTTTAATACAAATATTCTAAAAAATATTTAAAATATTACGCTGCTACTTTCTAAAAAATCTTAGAGATATCAGAGAGAATTAATATTTGTTAGAAAAAATCTATAGACGTTTTTAGACAATATAAGCAATTATTTGATACAAGAAATTGCAGCTTAGATATAGCTTGTAACAATAAATAAAAATTTATTTTAAATTAAATACAATCTATAAAAAAATTGTATTTTAAAATCTATATAGTAAATAAGATTCTCTATATTTAGTATATTCAATATATTCAACATTTAAGCACGCTAAGCATTCTGAGCAATATTTAATACGTTCAGTTGTCAAAACTATTAAGTATACTGATTCTGTACGTATTCGTATTCTGTACTACGAAGTTCTCTGAACTTCTTATACTGGTCTAGTCTTAGACAGGGTCGTAATATACAATAGAACGCAATATAGTAATATTAGTAAACTACATTATCTATTAGAGCGTCTAGATTAATCTTTTGGATTAGATTAGATCTAACATTCTAACAAAGCAACAAAAATATTTATAATTATTTTTCTTTTTAATAAGTATATTAATTCTTTGTATTACTATTATAATAACAAAATTATAATTAATATTTTGTATATTATAGATTTAAATCTTGAAATTATTTACGCAAAGTATATAATATTTTAGCTAAGAGATTTGCTCTTTATTAAAAATTTTACAAAGCAATTTGATTTTTTAAGCTAAAATTTTTATAGCAATATTATATTCTTTTTTTTAAGCAATTATAATTGTTTTTTGTATTAATTAAGATTCGAATCTTTAAAATTCTATTAGTAATAATTTTTTTTAGCAATTTAATTTATTAAATTTTTTTTTGTATTATTACTAATAGTATCTAATAATTTTTGTAATTATTAAAGATATTTTCTTTTTAAAAGTTAACTTATCTATAGATAAATTTAATTTAAAATAATCTTAAAATCTAATATAAAAAAAATTTCTTCTTTATTTATTGCTTAATTGTTATTTTTTTCTCTACAATATATATTTTACAATTTGATAACAAATTTTGTTGCGTTTAGATTTATAGTACAATTAAAGTACTTAATTATTATAATTTGCTTAATTGTTTGCAAACTTATTTAAAATCAATTTTATTAATATATTTTTTAAGCAAGACTAAAAGTTTGTTTAATATTTATTAATAATATTAAATATAAAAGTATATCTTATATTATTTATGTTAACTTTGAAAAGTTAAACGTATTATCTCTTTAATATTCTTAGATCAAATATTTATTTTCTACAATATTAATACAAAGATATCGATTGTTCTTATCTTAAATTAAACAAAATTATTAAGATTGTTAAAATAAGAATTTTGTAGCAATTATAATAGACTATATTAATGTTAGTAAAAGATTATATACATTATTATATTGTATTTTTTTTTTAACAATTGTTACTCTTTGCGCTTTTGCTTTTAAAATAGCAATTAAATTGTAATCATATCGATAATAATTCTTAAATTCTATTTTGTATTTGTTCTTGTAATTAATAGTATTGTTTTTTTTTTCTTATTTTATAATTTATAAAAACTAACTTTCTACGTAAGATCTAAAATATTAATAAGATTATATAATATATTGTTTAATTCTTTTGTTTTCGAATAGTATTTTGCAAATTTTGTCGAAACTTTATTGCAAGCTTTGAGTACAATATTTTTTAAAAAATAAATATTAATTCTTATTATTTTCTCTAGATAATTAAGATAATTAAATACTATATTAAATATTCGAAATTCTAAATAAATATTTGTATTAATTGTTTGCAAAATTATAAAAATATATTTGTAAAAAGAATTTAGTATACTACTAATAAGCAAAACTAAGTTTTATTTATTTTTGTTATATTTAACAAAGTATAAAATAAATAGAGTTTTAATAAATACAAATATTTTGTATTAGTTTTCGTAACTTTTTTTTTTTTTTAAAAACTCTAAATTAAAGCAAATATTAAATTAAGTTATTAATAGCAACTATAAGAGTGCAAATTTAATAAATTTAATATATATATTATCTCTTTGTATTATTATAAATTTAAATATTTTTTTAATTATATTAAATAAGTTTGTACTTTTTGCAATATCTTAAAGTTATTTATTTTTTAATTATATAACAATATTATTATTTGTTGCTATTAATTTTATAGTTAAAATAAAATTTTAAGTTACAAAATTAATTATATAAATTAAACAAAATATAAAATTTTGTTGTTTATTTTATTAAAACTCTTATTAATTTAAAATCTTTTTAAGTTTGTTTTTAAATATATTATTATTACTTGTATTATTAGTAACAATTTTAAAAAAATTGTCTTTAATCTTAAAAGATTTTAAAATCTTTACAAGTTTTAATATTAATTAACAATTTATATATTCGATATTAAAAGAAGTAAATTTAATAAGATATTTGCGAAATTAAAATATAATATTTATTTAATATATTAATACTTCTAAATATATAATTCTTTAAGAACTAAATTATATATTTAAAGCAATAGAGATATATTAAATATTTCTAAAATTTATCTTAATTTTTTTACAAATTTAATTATATTTTGAGAAAATTATCTTAAATAGTTTAATACAATTTAAAAGTATTAAATTTAAGCAAAGTATTTTTAACATTTTTTAAAAATTAAAATTGTTAATAATTCGAAAAAACAAATCTAAATTTATAAAAGTTTTATATAATTAATTTTTTTAATTATCTTAAATAAAAAATAACAACAAATTAATATAACTTTTTTTCTAATAAATTGTTAATTATATATTATTTATATATATTATTAATTGTAACTTATACAATTAAAGACTAGATTAATTGTAGTTTACAATTAAGATTGTTTTTGTTTTAAACAAAAAAAAATAGAAGATATTTTTTAATACTTAGTATGCTTAAATAGTTGTAAGCAATAAAATAACTTAAAATTTTGTAACAACTTTTGTATACAATTTTTAAAATATTATTTATAATTAAAGCTATTTAAACGTATTTGTTTTAAAGCTCGAATTATATTTTTATATTAATTTTTTTTGCTTAATATAAATTAACAAGTTTCGATTAAGTTTTGTTTAAAATATTGTTATTAACAATTGTTTGTAATTACTATATTTAAAAATTAAGTATTAGTATTTATATTTTATTTAATATATTTGTTTCTCTCTCTTAAAACAAATAATAAACAATTGATAAATATTTTGTTAAATATTTTGCGAAAATTTCTTTTTCTAGTATTAATAGCAAAAGTAAGAAAATCTTAATTAAATTAACTTGCAAATTAATTAAAATATAAATTACTAAATAGCAAATTGCAAAAAATAGATTTATTAGATTTTTTTTGTTTAAAGATAACAATTAACTTAAAACTTTTGGAGAATTCGATATTTTGCAAACAAAAATACAAATATAATATAACAATATTTTTTAACAATTTAAGAAAAAAATTTAAAAACAAAAAAATAATATAAGAGAATAATACAAGCAACAACTAATATAAGTAAACTATTTTAAAATAATATAAGCAAGAGTAGTTTTTAAGTCGAAGCATATTACTTAATATTATAGCAAAAAATTCAAAATTATAATAACATATATTCAAAAATAGAAAATCTTAATATAATAATATTATATTTAATTTTTTAACAATTTGATTTAATTTCAAATATTAAAATTAAGAATTAAATTAAATTGAGTCGATTCAATTTTAAAATAATAGAAATCGAATTAGATTTTAAGTCGATTTCTAATATTAAAATTGTCGAGTTAAATTAATTTCAAAAGTTGATATTACGATTTTAGACTAAATAGACTTTGTTCTTCAATTACTTTTTAACTCTTTGCTCTCTAGTCTTAAGTATACTACAAGTAATATCTAGCGCCTTAACACTTATAGTATTTATATTTATTTTCTATATATAATTAGTTTTGCATAGCTAGTATTTTTGTTAATCAACTATATACTAGCTATCAAAGCTCTAATTCTAATATAATACTAGTTATCTCTTTAGATACAATTTTGCAAATTGTATTTTAAAGATATTTATATTTGCTATTTTTTTTTTTTTTGCGAGATAGGTTCTAAATATAAAACTACTAAAATAGATATTTTGCAAAACGTAACTAAGTTGCAACAATAGATATCTTTTAAACAATATATAATTTAACAATATTTAATTTTGTTAATTCTCTAGTAAGTTTGCTAAAATAAATAAATATTAGATTGTTCTAGCTACAATTTAGTAAATCTACTAGAATAGAATTAATAAATTTGTTAGAATAAAGAAACAATAAACTATTCTAACTACAATTTAGTAAGTCTACTAAAATAAGATTAGTAAATCTACTAAAATAGAGAGATAACAAATTGTTCTAACTTAAATTTAATAAACTTGCTAAAATATAATTGATAAGTTTACTAAAATAGAATTAATAAATTTGCTAAAATAGAATTAGTAAATTTGCTAGAATAGAATTAGCAAATCTACTAGAACAACAATTATTATACAATTTTGTTGTTGTCTTTAAATTATACTTTTGTCTTTAAATATTAAAAAACTTGCTACGCAATAAAACAACACTTTAAACAATATTTATTTTCGATATCGAAAATTTTGTCTTGCAAATAATATAAGTTCTTTAATATTTATATTATATCAAATATATTTAATCTTAAATTTCTATTTTTGTTTATAAATATTTATATTATTTGTATATTATTTATGTTTGTAATATAATTAAAAAAAAAAGTTATAAAGAGCAAAATCAAGTTTAGCTCTAGCAAAAATTGCAAATTATTTAAGAAATTTTTAATAAATAAAGATTAATTAAATATTAATATTGTTTCTTGTTATAATTATTATTTTGTAAAAACTTTATTAAATTAAAACAATCTCGAAAAAAATTTAGAATTTAAAGAGTACTCTAATTTACTTAAAAGCAATATATTCGAATCTTTATTATTTGCTTAATTTAATTTTTACAAAATTATAATTAACAAACCAATTAAATTAAATTTGTTTAATAATATAAATTTGTTAAATATTTTAATTCGATTTTTGATATATTAGTTGCTAAATAACAACTTTGCGCAATTTTGTAACAAATAAATAAAAAAATAAAAAAACTAAATTCGATTAATATTGCACTCTAGTGTTACGCTGCTATCTAGACGACTAGAGTATCAGAATAGATTAATACTGTTGGAGAGATCTGTAGATATCTTCAGAAAATACAAGCAATTACTTAATAACAAAGATTTGCAGCTTGTATCTATAATAGAAGATAACTTAATAGATAAATTGAATACAATCTATAAGAGAATTGTATCTAGAAAATCTATATATTAAATAAGATTTTTCTTGCTTGCTATATTTGCTGTTAAATATATCGAATTCTGTTTGCTTTGTTCGCTCTTAAATATATCGAGCTTGTTTACTAATATATTAAATAATACTTGTCTGTTAAGTTGTCGAGCATGCAGATAATTGTACTATATACTATAGACTACTCTGTAGAATATATATCAGCTGTAACAAGCTAGAATTGTAATACTATCTTTTTTTTTCAAATCTTTTTGTCTCGAAAAACAAATATTTATATATTATATTTTTTTATTAAAATTGTATTTGTTTTGCTTTCGAAATAGATTGCTACAAAATATTTGTCGATTTTGTTTATAAATGTTGTTGCTATATCAGCAAACTCTATATTGTTATAAAAAAATTATTATTCTGTCTAAAATATTCGAAATATATTTGCGCAAGCAAATTGTGTATAAATATATTGTAAATTTTCTTAAATTGTATCAGAAAAAATCTATTCTCTAAAATAACAGAAAATAAAATTGTATTAACAATTGTAATTACGCAATTGCTTTGTAATAAGAAAATACTGAAGAAAATTAATACAAAAACAAAGCAAAAAATACAGTATTTACTGTCTAATATAGAAAAATCAAATATTACAGAGTTGTCGAATTGTTCTGTCGCAAATACTCTGATTAAAATATTTTTTGTTATTTGATTCTCTTTTGCTATACTGAATAATCTTTTAAATATTAATAGAATTTCTGAATAAGAATATTGCAGTTGTCGAGATTGCTAGTTAATTTTTATATATTTTTTGTTGTAAAGTATTTTTTCTATTTTACAAAATATTTCTGATTTTGCTGTTCTAGAATTTTTTTAATTTTAAATCGATTTTTTTTCTATAATTTATAATAAAATATTTTCTGTATAGATATATTTAAGTCGATTGATTTTAACAGTAATATATAGAATACTGAAAATACTTTAATATTTTTAAGTAAATCAAATTTATAGTTAACTAATTTCTTAATCTTTTTGACAAGAAACAATTCGACTTTAATATAGTTTAATTTTTTGTTTAACTTTTTTGTTCTAAGATTTTTTGTAAAAAGATATATTTTATTTCTTTTTTTCAGCTAAAATACTGTTTTTTATTTTTTATTTTAATATTTAATCGATTTTTTCTGCATTTTAAAGATATTGTTGTATATTTTTTTTAATATTGCTACTTTTTCGATAGCTAATTGTATTAACAGATATATATACTTTTTTTCGAAAAGATTTAATTTCTTGTTATAGTTAACAAAGAATAAAGTTATTTTAGTAGTATTCGAAATCTTAGTATTGAGTGTCAGTTGTACTATAGATAAAAGTAATATTTAATTGCTATAAATATTGTTAATATAGTATTTTAGATACTGTTTAAGATTTTAATTTGTTTTTTCTATCTAACTATTTGTAATCGAATAATAGATAGTAGATATTTAAAGTCTTGTATCTAATATTAAGAGAAATATTTTTTAATAGTTAGATATAAAAAGCTTGTCTCTGTTACTAATTAGTTTTTTAAATATATTGTAATATTGTATAAGTCGATTTAATATAATATATTTCAGTTGTTTTGCAATAAACTTCTCTTTGTATGCAATAATATATAAATATTTAATAAATTTATTAACTATTATCAGTATTAAATTATATCTGTTTTCAGTTGCTGAATTTGTCGATTTTGACAACTTGATAATAAAGTTTATTGTAATTTTATTTTATAGCAATTTAGATAGTTTTTAATATTAAATTTTGCTATAGTTTGCGTGTGTATTATATTTGTTCTGCTAATAGTTAAAATATTGTTTAATATATATCTCGACAGCTTGTTTTATCTATAGAAACTAACAATACTAGTATAAAAATTGAAGAATTTTAGTTACTCTTAAATGTTTTTGCAATAATTTGTTATAGTACTCTTTTATATATTTGTCGATTTTGTCGATAGATATCTGAAGTTTTTCTTTTTCTATTAAAAATTCTTTTGTATTATCTCGAAGTATTTGTAGTATAGTATTTAGTTTATATTTGTTTGCTAATAGTAATTTGTTTTTATTAATTTTAAAAATACTATAATTAAACAATTTTTTTGTTTCTATATAATTATTTTTTCTGCTAAATATATCTACTCTATTATTATTTTTGTCTAAAATATATTGTATTCTAAACTTGTATTATTTAAGTCTTTCTAATTATTGTATTTGTCTTCTGTTAAACTGTTTAGTAGTAGTAAAATGCACAAGATTCTTGTAATCTATAAAAATTGTAAATTCTAATAATTCTTCTATATATATTCTTTATAATTCTAAAAAAACTACTATAGCAAGTAGTTTTTTATTATAAATATTATAGTTCTGTTCGATTAACAAAAGTTTTCTCGAGAAATATACTACTAAATATTATATATTTTTATATCTCTAACTAAAATATATATCGATAATTAGATCTAATATATCGATTTCAATTCTGTTTAACAATTGCAAATTGTATATTTTTAGTACTGATTTTTTTAAATATTCTAGTTTAAGATTCTAAAATAATTTCTTTTCTGCAAATTTTTATAATTATAGTGTATTCTTTTTTGTAAGATTTGTTAATAGTATTGTGTTTGCTAAGTAGTTTTTAATAAATTTCTTGTTGTAGTTTATAAAATCTAAAAAAAATTGTATTTTTTTAATATTTGTTGATAATTTTTATTTTCTAACTGTTTGTAGTTTCTCGAAATCTATATATATTTTGTGTTGTTTAACAACAAATTTAAGAAAATTAATTTTCTTTTAATAAAATTTGTATTTCTCTAATTTAAGATATAAGTTTTTTATATTTAGATATTTCAATATTTTGAAAATATAACTAATATACTTTTTTAAGATTTTTGAGTAAATTATAATATTGTTTAAGTATACTATAACAAATCGATTCAAATATTGTTGTAGTATATTATTAATTATTTTCTAATATATTGTCGAGACGTTTGTAAGCTCGAATAGTATTATTGTATATTTATATAATTTATATTATATACAAAAAACTATTTTTTACTCTTTTTCTGTCTTTATTCTAATCTGATTGTACACTTTTTGTAAATTTAGTTTAATAAAATACTTTGCTCCAAATAGTCGATTCTGAAACTTGCTGATATTAAGTAGTAAATATCGATTTTTAATTGTAATATTGTTTAGCTTTCGATAATCAATATATAGATAAAAAATTCTATTTTTTTTTAATACAAAGAGAATCGAGTATTCTGTCTATAATTAAAATTTTCTAATAAATTTTTTTTTTGTTTTTTGTCAAATATTCGCGAAGTATTTCGAGCTTTTTCTCGAATAAAATATATATAGATTTAAATATAAACTGCTTGTCTAATTTAAGTCTAATTTCGTAATTTTATAATTAATATTTAGAGAAAATCTCTGTTGTTTTCTCTTTTTAAAACAGATACTCTTAACTGTTGTATATTTGTAATATATATTTTAGCAATTTCTTTACTATATTAGATAGTTTAAAATTTTCAGAAAATTTATAATTTTCTTTATTTACTCTAACTTTGTAATCTAACTAATTTCTGTCAATATCTGTCGAGTCAAACTTTGTTAGATTGTTTTTTTTGCAAAAATACAAGTTTGCTGTTTGCAATCGATTTTCGACTTGTTCTTTTATCTATTATCGAATACTATTAATATATAAATTAAATATAAATTATATAATTATATTGCGCAAATCTAAATACTTGTGTATTTTAGTTAACTTCTAAATTGTACTGTTTTAATTAAGATATTTCTAGAACAATATTATAAATAGTTATTTTTACTATATTAAAGATTAGTTTTTTGTAGTATTGTTGAATAGCTATCGATAGTAATTTTGTTTCTTTATTTACTTTTCTATTTTTGTCGAATAATAGATTTCTATCTACAACTATTAGATTGTATATATTAGACTTTTTTCAAATAGAGTATTCTTTTCTCTTAATAAGAGTTCTGATTATAAAATTATCTATTGTATCAGAATCGATTATTGCAGTAAATTAACAATTATTAATCTTAACTAATATAATAAAATATTGTGCATATACTGTTAAGTTTAGTTGCTACTGTTAAACTAATATATTGTATTTCTCGAATATATTTTTTATTAAAAAATTTAAACTTTTTTTTGTTTTGTTGCTACAACTTCTGTTTTGAGTATCTGTTTGTGCTGAGCTTTCTTTCTATACTAAGTTAATAATTTTAATTTTTTAAAAAATTAGTTGACTTCTTTTTTGTCTTCTAGATAAATTCAGTATAAATTGTTATAATATTCTATTTAACTGAGTATTGTATATTTTTTTGCTTTCTCTATTTTCTCTTAGAATAGACTTATACTGCTCAGTTATTGTTCAATTTTATCGAAAATTTCTTTTTCGATAGTAATATCGCTTTCTAGCGTTTTTTTATATTTATTTACAATTTAATTTATCTCTCTGTCTCTTAATAAACTAGTTAAAATATCAAAATAATTTGTAATATTGTCTAGATATTTGTAAAAGTTCTTTCAGTTATATTTGTTGTCTGAATCTGTTACTAAATAAAAATATAATATTTCTGATTGTTATACTTTTATAATTTTATTGAGTATTTAATTGATTTTCTGTATAGATACAAATATTTTGTCTAATAATATTTTATCTAGAACTTTCTGTAACTAATCTGAATTTTCTATCAAATAGTAGTTGTTGTTTAATTCAGTTTCAAGAATTTTTGTTTCTATATCGATTTGTTTTCTGAAATTGTTCTGACTATTAAATATCTTTTTTAATATAGTATTAATCTGTCGACAATTTATTAAATTTCACGATCGACAATCTCTTGCAAAGTAATTCGATTTGTTATATAAATAGTATATTTTTTAAGATTTGTTATTTTGTTTTTTTCTAGAGTTTTTCTTTTTATATTGTTAAATAAAATTCAGTTCTATAGATACAGATTTATAATAGTCGAAATTACTGTATTTCTGATTAGAACAAATTTTTTTCTGCTAATATTTAATTACTGATTTAAAAAAGATTTCTGTTTTTTTTCGAAATTAATTATATCTTTTTTTTATAGCTCTTTTATACAGTTTGTTGTCGAGATTGATAACTATTTTAATAAAATCGAATATATTGCTAAAAGTTTTTTTATTATATATAATTTTATTTTTTAGATTGTTCTTAAAATCTTGTCGAAATATTGTTATAAATACAATATTGTTTTACTCGATTAGATTGATATATTTCTGAAATCTAGCTATATAGTTTACTGCAGAAATTTGTTAAATTAGATACTGAATTATCTTTTTTGCAATTTGTTTTTTGTTAAATATTTCAAAGATTCTTCGAAACTCTCTTTTAAAATTGTCGAAATTTGTAAATATTGTACAAAAATTTTTGTTATAATTTTTCAAATACTTTTGTAAATTTAATTTAAATTAGTATTAAGCTCTTTTTCTGAGAAATATTAATACAAAAATTGTTTTCTGATTTGCTGAAACAGAATAGAAGATAAAATAGATATTTATCTGTATAAATTAGTTTTTCAGATTAATACAATCTCTATAATAGATATCAAATTTATTGATTCTAATTTTATTGTTTTTTATAATCGATAATTGACGTAATACTGATAAGCTAGTACTTGAGATAGAAGCACATTAATCTAATATAGATATTTTTAGAGTATTTAAAGTATTACGCTGCTATTTAGACAACTAGAATATCAGAATAGATTAATACTGTTAAAGAGATCTGTAGATATCTTCAGACAATACAAGCAATTATTTGATAACAAAAATTTGCAGCTTGTATCTATAATAGAAAATAATTTAATAGATAAGTTGAACACAATCTATAAAGAAATTGTATCTAAAGAATCTATATACTAAATAAAATTCTTCTTGCTTGCTATATTTGCTGTCAAATATATCAAATTTTGCTTGCTCTGCTTGCTCTCGAGTATATCGAGTTTATCTACTAATATATCGAGTAATACTTGTCTGCCAAGTTGTCGAGCATGCAGATAATCGTACTATATACTACAGACTACTCTGTAGAGTATATATCAGCTGTAACAAGCTAGAATTGTAATATCTAGTTAATTAGCTTAACAATTTTAAACAAAAATTAATAAAAAATATTTTAATTTCTTTAAGAAGCAATTAAGAATAATATAAAGAAATAATTTTAACTATTTTATAAAAATAATATTACAATTTTCGAATTTCAAATTAATAAAAAAATTAATTTCGATTCTATTTATAAGCAAAAAATTTAAATTAACTTTTTGAAAGCTTATTTAAGTTATATAAAATTAATAATAAGTATTTGTAATAAAACAATATATTGTTTTTAATATAAACGCAATAATACTTTAGCTTAATACAATTTGTTTAAAACTATTATATATTAACTAAAACAAAAACTTTTTTCTTTCGAAACAAAAAAACTATATTTATTAAATTTATTTATAATTTACAACTCTAGTAACAACAACAAATACAACTATTTTTATAAATTTAATTTACAAACAAAAAATTGATTTAATAATATTTATTTTGTTTGTAATTTTAAATCGAAGCTACAAAATATAAAAAACAAAAAATATTTTTTTAATTTCTTTATTTTTATTAAAAATTTCGAAAAGTTTATACAATAAATTATTACATTAATTTCTAAATTTAGCAATATTTTTTAATATTTTATTTTCGAAAAAATTAAATTTAGTTTTGTTATTGTTAAGATTATTAACAATATTTTTAAAAAATTTAAGTATTGTTTGTTCGATAAGTCTATTAATTTTTATTTAACAATAAATAATCTACTTAAAGATCTAAGTATTTAATAGAATAATTTGAACAAAAAACAACGCAACTTTGTTAAAATTATATTGTTCGAATTTGTTATAAAAAATATCGAAATCTTTAATTAATATATTAATTGCTTTATATCTATAAGAATTGAAATTTCTATATTAGAAATTAATAAAATATATTGATTTAACAAGAATTTAAGTTATAAATTTCAAAGTCGCTATATTATTTTCAATTAATTTATAAGATTAATTTGTAAATTCGATTTTAAATTTTAAAAATAAAGAAATCTTGTTTAATAGTTATTTGAACTTTTATTTATATATAAGTTATTAATAGTATTAATAAACAAAATAATTGTATTAATATTTCGAAGTTTTCTAAATATATTAATATAAATACTTGCAACAATAACAACTTTAATACGTATATCTTTATTTGCAACTAAAAACAAAATATAAAACTATAATTTTAAACTCTTAAAAACAATATTAAATTTCTAAATCTTTGTTGAAAATATTTTAAGTTAAAATGTAAATTATATTATAAAAATATTTTTTGCAAAAACAAATTGATTAAAATTAAAAATAAAACTTTTGTTAAATTTGAAACTTATAATATTAGCAACTTCGAACTAGCAATACTTAGAAAAAAGAGTTTCTTTAATATCTTAAATAACAACTTAGATAACTTTAATATATTAAAAAACTAAATATTTTTAATAAGAGTTGCAATTCGAAACAAAAGCTAATACTTATAAGAAAAATAATAAAGAAAATCAAAATTATATTTAATTTATAAGATAGAATTTTGTTTATTAAAGTTGAACTTTATTTTAATAATATTAATAACAAGTTATTTAACAATTAGCAACTAGATTTTTATATTAAGATTTGTTTAAATTAAATTTATTTGCTCTTTAATAAATATTATATTAAAATAATATTGTTTATTAATATTAAAGTCTTTAATAAAACTTTTGTTAATAGAAAGTTTATTAAGCTTTATAAACTTTATATTATATTGTTTTAAAATTTTATTAAATTGCGTTTAACTAATAACAAATTTGCTTTTAATATTATTTATATTGCTTAAATTATTATTAATTTTAGCAAATATATTAATATTTTATAGTATTTGTTGCGCAATACAATATCGATATATTTGAAATCTATAAATTAAGATAGTATTAAATAGACAATTTAGAGAGTTGTTTATCTAATTCTAATTAATTTGTTCAACAAACTAATCTAAATTTAAATTAATCTAATCTAGATAAACTAGATTCAATTAAAATTAGCTCAAAAACTACAATATATCTTGCAATCTTTGCTTTTTATATATAATTATCTTCTAAAGAACTAATAATTTATTATATTGTTTGTTATATTTTTTAATAAATTATAAGCTTAAATTTGCAAAAACTTTTAATTCGACAACTTCTAATACTATTATTGCAACAATCTTAATTGCATTCTATAAAAAACAAAAAACACTATTATTAACAAATAGAAATCGATATATATTTTCGAGTTGTGCAAGAGATTTTCGCGCAAACAAATTAATTTTGTTTGATTATAAATTCTACAAAGAACAAACAACAATAAAAGAAATTAATTTATATATTTAAAAGAGAGCTAGTTACAACTTTAAAGAAAGAAAACTATATTGTTTAAAAGAAAGCTAATTACAATTTAAAAGAGAGCAAATTATATTGCTTTAAAGAAAGCAAACATAGTATTAAAAGATATTGTTAAGACAACAACGTAATTACAATTTTTGTACTAAATTAATAAGAAATTAATATATTAAATCTCTTTATTGTTACTTAACAAACATTACTTTATCTATTCTTTTATTTTCTTGTTATTTTTACTCTATTTACTTATTTATATTTTATATATTATAGAGAACAATATATATAAGACAATCGATATACTTAATTAAATTACAAACAAACAATAATTTTGTCAAATAAAAAATTATTTAATAGTAAAAGATCTTTAAAATATAGTTTAATCTTTAGATATTATTATACTTTCTACTTCTACAAGCAAAATTAATTCAATTTTATCAATAATTCTTTAATCGAAAGATATAAAAACAAATATTAAAACTACTCTTTATATATAGCTTTATTTAAACAAAAACAATAAAAAGAACGTTGCTATTATTATTATTGTATATAAGATATAAAGATTCTTAATATACAAGTACAAAGAGAAGTTTCAAACTATTAAAAAATAGCATTTAACAAACTATATAAATTAAAAAAAATCTATTAATTAGAGTATCAATAAAACATAAATATATTTTAAAAAACTTAAACAAAAAATTGTTAAAATTTAATTAAATATAAGAGAACTATATTGTAATAACAAATTAATTTAAATATTGTTAGTTTTCTTGCTCTTAAAATATATTGAAACTCAAAATACTTTTAATACTTAAAATTCTTTTAATATTAATATAATTTTGTAAAAGTTATAAAAAGAAAGATATTGTTTAAAGTTAACAAGATTGTTATATAAATTAAATACAAATTTAATTATTTAAGATTTTAATATTAATATTGAAGTTTTTTTTAAAAATCGAACTTCAACTCTTGTTAATATAATTAAAAATTTAGTTTTTTTAATTAAAAAACTAGTATAAAAATTTGTTGCTATTATCTTTGTTAAAGTTTTAAACATCTTGTTAAAAACTATTCTTTTTGCATCAATATTTGCAAATATATTTAAAAAAAGATAAAAAAGACAAAAAATATTAAAAATAATAAGCGCAAGTTTTACAAAAAGTATTGTATCTACAATACTAAAAATAATAATTTGTTAAACAAATTTTTATTAAATAATAGTAATTTTAATATTAAAAAAAGTATTAATAAAAAACTAGTTGTATTATTTAAAGAAAATATTAGTAAATTTTTTAATAAGAAATAAATTGTTAATACTAACGCTTTCTTATATATAATTAATTAGTTTTAATATTTTAGAGATTCTTTTATTACAATTTCGAGACGCATTGTTAAAATTAAAAAAGAGAAATTATTTTTAAATTAGTATAAAACAACAACAATATATACAAAGAACAAAAACAAAGTATATTTAATAAATATTCTTTTTGTTTTAGATTTTAAAGTTAATTTTTTGTTTAACAAATATATATATTAAAAAGATCTTTATAAAGATTTCGACAAACATAGCATATAAATACAAAATAAATAAGAAAGATATATTTTTATTGCAAATTAACAAAGAGATATATATATTATAAACAAAATAGCGTCGAACTTTAACAAATTTGCTCTTATTGCTATTATGTAACAAAATTTTTTTGTAGTATTTTTAACAATTAATAGCATATTTAATTGAAAAAATTAAATATAATTTAATATTAACAAAGCAATTACTAATAAATTTAAAACAAAGTTATATAATTTTTAATATTGTTGATTTGCTTATTTGAGCGCAATTAAGTTGCGAAAGCTATATAAAATTACTATACTTTTAAAACTTATTTTTATTGTCGAAAATCTAAAAAAAATTGTAAAATATACGCACTAATTAAGTTTTACAATAAAAAAAATAATTATATTAATAAATATAAAACAATTATTTTAGCTTTTGTTTCAATTAATATTTGCAAATTATTGCTAGTCTTAAGATTTAAATACAAGTATTTTTTTAAAATTGTTAACAATTAGTTGCGTAAAATATAAATACTAATAATAATTAAACAAAAATAAATTGTAGATACTTTTTGTTAATAGCAAATACAAATAAAGTTTTAAAATAAAATTAAAGTATTTGTAATTTGCAACAACAATAATATAGAACTTAATTTAGTACTTAATAAGTAATATTTATTGTTTAATATTATATTTAATTATATTTTGTTATATAATTCTTTTTAAAATAAAGTTGCTAAACAAAATATATAAACTATCGAAAATTTAATAAAAGTTATAATTAAAAAGACTAAATTTTTTATTAAATTCTAATTAGAAGTTGCACAAACAAATATATATTTACAAAATTATATAACAATTAAATTGTTTATCGACAATAAATTTATTACTTTTATAGAGATATTTATTAATGTTAAATTATTTATTAATTATTTGCGTATATAGAGTTGCAAATACTATTTTTATATATATTTCAAATCTCTTTTTGTTAAAGACAAAAAAATAAGTTTATAAATAAAAAACAAGTAGAAATGTTTTTTAAATATGTTGAAAAAACAACTATATTTATTAAAATATAGATATCGAATCTAAATAAAATTATTAAGTACAATATTGTCAAATATATTAAAAATAAAAAGAGAGAATATATTAATTTTAAAATATATATTAAAATTATTAATATATTGTTGAAAAGATAATTAATAAATAGATTTTGCAAAAATGCAATTAGAAATAAATCTAATTTAAATATTGTTTAAATTAGCTTAAATCTTGTTTAAGTTAACTTAGATTTTATTTAAGTTAATCTAGATTTAATTTAAATTAACTTAGATTTTGCTTATTTAAATTTTGTTTATACTAATTTAGATTTTACTTAAATTGCTCTAAATTTTATCGAAATTAATTTAGATTTTGCTCAAATTAATTTAGATCTTTTTTAGATAATATTAAATAATTTTGTTGTATTTAAATATTATATATAAATGTTTTTGTATATTGATTCTTAAAGAGAAAACAAATTAATAATAATATAAGAAGCTTAAGAAAATATTAAAATAAAATTGTTTGCATTATAACAATTTTTATAGCTTAAAATATAATTAGTAAAATTATAAATACAAAATGCGACTTTGCAATTATCGATAAAGAAAACAATAACATTGACAGCTTGTTATATTTGTATCAAAAATATAAAACAAGATTGTAAACAATCTTGTTTAAGAGAAACTATAAAAGAATATTATATAAGCAAAATTATTTGCTTTGCCTACTAATAATATACAAAAAATTGTAATCTTTTTTCGAAACATTAATATTATAACAAGCAAATATATATTTAAAACAAAAATATATATAGATAAAATACTAAAAAAGCTTAAAACAAAACTAATTGCAAAAGATTTTACGCAAACTTTTAAAATTAACTACAAAAACATCTTTGCTTTAACAATTAAATTCGATATTTTATAAATATTTTTTGTTATTATTATATTAAAAAATCTAGAATATTATTAAATAAATATTAACAATATCTTTACTAAATTCTTTTTAAAAAAAAAATCTATATAGTATCTTTAGAACAATATTTGTCTATTTTTTGAAATCTTTATAATTTAAAATAGATTGTTCGCAATTAATACAAATATTGTATTAAAAAATTTGTTAAATTAGACTTTAAATAATACAATATTAATTTTTATCTTTTGTTGTATTTTGAACAATATATTATACTTTTATTTTATATTGACAATATTGTTATTGTTATATAATTAATAAGTAATGTTAATTAATTTAAATACAAGTTTTAAAAAATATTTAAAATCAAAAATCAAAAAAAATAAAAAAGATTCTTAATATTAGAATTATTTGCAATCGAAAAGTTAAAACTCTATATATAAATTAATCTTACTATTTTAACAAAATACTTAATAGACTACAAATGCTTGTTAACAAAAATAATTTAAAATAATTGTCTATAACTAAATACAATGCTCTTCGATCTATTAAATTAAAAGATAAACAAATTAATTAAAAAGACTATTAATATACAATCGAAAGTATTATATATATAATTATTTATATTTGTTTAGATATTGCTTTTGCAATAGAATGTCTAAGTTAATATTTTATCAATTTAATAAAATATTATAATTAAGCTTTAAAGATATTATTTCGATATTTTTATTTTATTGTTGACAAAAAATTAATATACAACAACAATAAAAGTTTGCAATTAATAGTATACTTTAACTTAAACTATATTTTTAATAAACTAAATTAAAAATTAATTCTTAAATACGTATTTATAATAGACAAAAAACTAGTTGTATAAATATTATATAAACAAAAGTTAATTGCAATATTTATTATTAAAATTAAGTATATAGTTTTATCTATATATGCTAGAGAGAATCTATAAATTATACAAGTTCTAAAAAACACTAGTTATACAAAATATTTTAGAGACTTATTAAATTGTATAGTTATTATCGAGAACAAAATATAAAAATTTGTATTTTTTATATAGTTAATAAAAGACAATTAAGCAACTTTAGTATTTACTAAAGATACTTATATTTATAAAAGATTAAAGTATATTAATATAATTTATTATTATATTAAAGATCTTTATAAAAGCAATTGTATTTGTACTAGTTTTGTTCGAAGCGCAAATATAATAGCAAACAAACAAACAAAAATTATTGTTTAGAAATAAGTTTAAAATCTTTGTCGAACAATTTAAATTAATAAATTAGAAAATTAGTAAAAACTAATAGATGTATTATTATTAAATAGAAGTATTGCGCAATACAATATTAATATATTTAAAGTTTACAAATTAAAATAGTATTAAAGAAATAATTTAGAAAACTACTTGTCTAATTTTGATTAATTTGTTTAGCAAGTTAATTTAAATCTAAATTAATTTAATTCAAATAAGCTAGATTCAATTAAAACTAGCTTAGAGACTACAATATATTTTGCAATTTTTGCTTTTTGTATATAATTATCTTCTAGAAAACTAATAATTTATTACGTTGTTTGTTATATTTTTCAATAGTATTTAATAATTAAATTAAGATAATTTGTAATTATTTTAAATCTATTTTAAATAAAAAAATATAATATATAAATTAAAAATAATATATAATCTCTTAAGTTTAATTTTAATTACTATATAGAGTATTGCTTATTAAATTAATAATTGTTAGAAATCTTTAGTAATTAATACAAATAACTTAAATATTTATCTTTAAAATCTCTTAATAAAGTTAAAATTTATTAAATAAATATCTTTTTATTTTTGAAGTTTGTTATTAAAGAAAATTACAAAACAATTGTAATATTATTTAAGTACTTTGTTATATTAAATTAATTAAAGAAAAACAACAAATATTTAGTTTATATTGCAAACAACAATATAATTATAAATATTGCAATTATTATTCTTAATAATTACAACAAGTTTTATACAAAATTTAAACAAAATTCTTCGAATATAAAACAATTTAAAAAGCAAATATATTTAAAGTTTAAACAATAAATTAAGTTTTTTAATTTGCAAAAATTTAACAAGTTGTTATTTAATAAAAGTATTAATTATATTATTAATTATTTTTTAAAAGCAACTTTTTTAACTAAAAAAGTCTACAAAATATTTTGTTAAAAAAAAGAAATTATTAGAGTCTATCTAAATAATATAAAAAACAAAAATTAAATTTGTAATAATATTTTATAATATAATATTTTTATTTTTATAGTTAAAAAATTTAATAAAAATTTGTATATTTATATAGATTATAAAGATTTTAATGCTTTTATAATTAAGAATTGCAATATTCTATTATTAATTCGAGAAATCTTGCAACAATTATACAAGATTAAGTACTATACTATAATAAGTTCGATATTATTATTATCTTTTACAAAATTCGAATACGTTTTAATAATAAATACAAAATAATCTTTATTATTTGTTACAATTTATTTAAGTATATTGTAATATCTTTTAAGTTGTACAATATTTTAATTATATTTTAATTTTTTATTAACAAAACTTTTAGTTTCTATTTAAAAAAATTCATATAATCTATATAAACAATATCTTAGTCTACAATAACATTAAGAAGAAATACAAAAACTATATAAACAAAGTTCTTACTAAACTTTATAATATAGATTTTTATTTAAATATTAATAAGTATATTTTTTATTATTAAATAAGTTAAATATTTAGATCTAATTATTATTATTAAAGAAATTTAAATAGATTTTGAAAAAATTAAATATATTCTTAAGTAGAAAACTTCTATCTATATATGCAACGTACAAGCTTTCTTAAACTTTATTAACTTTTATTAATAATTTATTCATAATTATTTAAATCTAATTAAATCTTTATTAATACTTAATAAACTTAAGAACAAGATTGAATTTTTTATAATAATTTAATAATTTTAAAGATTTTGCGTTTAAAGTTTTTAAAAAAATCTTTATTAATTAATTAATTATTAATTATTTCGATTTTAATTTAAAAATTTAAATTAAAAGTAATGTTTTTAACTTTGTAATTGTTATTGTACTTTTGCAAATAAACTTAAATAAATTGTTTTATTTAATAATTTATATATTTAAAACTATATTGTTTGCAAAGTACAACTATAAACTTTATAACAAATTTTTTTAAATTATTGTTTACACTTTTAAGAAATAATGTTTAAAATATATTAATATATTTATTAAGTAATCTATTAAAATTATTATTAACTATTGCAATCTAAAATATTTTATAACTATTAAACAACTTAATTGTTATTAAGCTTACTAAATTAAATTTTTGTTTAAATTTAATTTTAAGATTATCTATTAATTAAATATACTAAACGCAAAGTTAAATAATCTAATTAAACAATTGTAAAATTTGCTTTCTAATAAAGATAATTCTTGCAACTTGTTATAAAAGTAGAACAAGAAAGATATAAAGCAAGTATTAAACAAGTTGTAATAAATAGTTAAATTAATTCTCTATTTAGTTATACGCAAAATTATTTTTATTTGTCGAGCTAGTTTTCTTAGAAATTAGCGCAACTTGTTGAGTAAAATTTGTTAGATAAAGCAATTTACTAACTAAATATATAATAAATATTTCTCTCGAAAAAAGAACGCAACACTTTTGTTAATAATAATTAATAGAAATATTTGTCGAGCAGATTGATAATAATATATTTATAAAACAATCAAAACAAATCGCAAAAATAAAAGAAAAAACAATTAATTTTTAAATTCTTAACTCTTAATCTATTTACAAATTAGTCGATCTATTTATTATCTATTAATATTGAGCAAATTTGTAATAATATATCGATTAAACAACAATTAGAGCAAGATCGATTTATTTATTGACAAATATTTATCGAATTATATATTGTAGTTTTTTAAATAGCAAACAACTTATTTTTGTATTGCTATTATTACTTGTATTTTTTTTTTCTCTTATTGTATTTGTTAAACGCAACAAGTTAAATTTTTATAATAATTAGCAAATTGTAGAACTTCGATAATTGTTCTTAATAAATCTTTTCCAAAACTTTAATATATATATTGTATATATATTAATTAATAAAATGCACGTTACTTTGTATAATTTGTTTGTTTCTAAGAATTAAAGCTAGCAAATCTAACAATTTTTAAGCAAATTTAGTAATTTTATTTAGAACAATATCTTTGTATATCTTTGTAATATTATTGTTCTATATTGTTAAAATATTTATTGCAATAGTTCTGAATCTCACGTTAATTTTTTAAGATTTGTTGTATAATTTGTTAATTAAAGTATTAATAATTTTAAAAAAAATTATAATTTCGATTTTTATAGAATTAAAGCAAATAGAAATTGTAGTCTTTATATTGTTTGTTAATATATTATGCAAAAAAAAAAAAAAAAAAAGATTTTTTTTTAAAATCTATTTTTGTTGTTTATTAAAAAGATGTTTGCTTTTTGTTTTACAAAAAACTTGTTATTTTTTATATTATCTTGCAAACGCATATATGTTAATTTATTAAAATAATTAATTTTGATTTTGTTATTAAATAAGTCGACAAATTTATAATATTTAATTAATTAATAATTAAAGTTTAAAATATATATTATTTTCTTTTTTATATATATCTTAATTAACATAAATGCGTTAAATATTTTTCGTAACTTTTGTTTAATTAAATCAATAATTTTTTTAAATTAAAATTTATTTTTAATAGTTTTAGATAATTACTAGAATTATATTACTCTACTTTGCTATTATATTATTTCTACTTTACTTTTATACTACTTTTTTTTACTAAATTTAATTAAGTAATTTTTAGAATTTAATATATTGTTTGTTTATATTATTGTTGTTGTTGCTATTGTTATTATTATTTATCTTTTTTCTTATTTATATTAATTATAACTATAAAGTTAAAGTTATTGTTTAATATTTACTACAAAAGAATTTTAATCAATTTGTTTATTTCGAAATTTAATTAGTATATAACAATCTTTAACTATATAGTAGTTAAAGATTGCAACAAGATTTTAAAACAAAATATTTATATAAAATATTAAATTAATTGCAATTGCAATAGCAAAACAAAATTACAAAAATATAATTATCGAAATGCTAATAGTTGTCTTTGCAAATATTTGTTTAAAACAATTGCAAAATTAGAAAACAATTTTAAAGATAAATATAATTTAGATTTTTAAATATTTATTATTAAATATTTTGATTACAATTATATTTTTACAAAATTATTTATTTTTATATTATATCGAAGAAAAGCTCTAAATAAACTAGAAACATAATATAAATTCAAAAAAAAATAACAAAAAAATAACAAAATTAATACAATTTTTAAAGATTTTTGTCTAAATTTTAAAAAATCTATATTTAAGTTGCAAAATCTTTAAAATATAAATATTGTTTTTAAAATAATAATAATAAATTTTTTTATATTTACGCAAATATTAATAAAATATTTAACAAAATTATTTAATTAATATGTCGATTTAAAGAAAAAAAAATATAATAACAAACTTTAATTTTTGTTCTTTATATCTAAATATATACAAAAATTGCTATTTTTAAATATAAAAATCTTAATAATAAACTATATTTACAAAATAAACAAATATAAAATATTTTTTCTTATTATTATTAAGATTATTATTTTAAATATTATTTTCTATATTGTATTCTACTTTATAAAAGAAAAAAACTATAATAATTATATATAGATAATAAAAGTTTTAATATATTTTTACAATTATTTAGATTTTATAAAATAGCTACTATTTTTTTAAATAAAGTTGCGTAGTTAAGCAAGTTAAATTAGATAATAAATATAATAATAATAATAATATTTATAATAAAACTAATTGCTAAGAAACGCAAATACAAAAAAAATCTTGCTTTTTATAAAATACTTTTTTGCTTAGTATTAAGAGAAAATAATATATAAATAATATTTGTTAATTTAATACTAATTTTGCTTAAATTTAGTTTGCGCAATTTTTTGTCAAATATATATTAATATATATTAAATATATTATTTTAAAACAAATCTAGTATTGCAAAATATATTTTACAATTATATTTTTTTTTAGAATTTTAATTTTTAAAATTAATATTATTAGTTCTAGTTGCAATATAATTTTTAAATTGTTATTATAAAAATATTTATAAAGTTGTATATATTGCAATATAAATACGCGAAATTCTATTTTGCAATTATTTGTTTTTTAATAACAATAAATAGAAACAAATATTTAAAATAATTTCTTATATCTTATAAATAATAAGAAAGTAATAAATATTTGCAATAATATATTTATAAAATTAATATATATATTACAGTTTTAGACTAAATAGAGTTTGTTTTTTAATTATTTTTTAAATTTTTATCTTTTAGTTTCAAGTATACTACAAGTAATATTTAGCGTCTTAATACTTATAATATTTATACTTATTTTTTGTATATAATTAGTTTTATATAGCTAGTATTTTTGTTAATTGATTATATACTAGCTATTAAAGCTCCAATTTTAATATAATATTAACTATTTCTCTAAATACAATTTTTCGAATTGTATTTTAAAGATATTTATATTTGTTATTTTTTGTTTTGTTTTAAAAAACAAGTTCTAAATATAAAATTATTAAAATAGATACTTTGCAAAACATAATTAAGTTGCAACAATAAATATCTCTTAAACAATATACAATTTAACAATATTTAATTTTGTTAATTCTTTAGTAAGTTTGCTAGAATAAATAAACAATAAATTATTTTAGTTACAACTTAGTAAATTTGCTGAAATAAAATTACTAAACTTACTAAAACAAAAAAACAACAAATTGTTCTAACTTTAATTTAATAAACTTGCTAAAATAATATTAATAAATTTGCTAAAATAGAATTAATAAATTTGTTAGAATAAAATTAGCAAATTTGCTAAAATAACAATTACAATATAATTTTGTTATTGTTTTTAAACAATATTTTTGTTTTTATATATTAAAAGATTTGTTATATAATAGTACAATATTTTAAGCAATATTTATTTTTAATATTAAAAATTTTGTTTTGCAAATAATATAAGTTTTTTAATATTTATAATATTTGTATTTTATTTATATTTGTAATATAATTAACAAAAAAATAGTTTTAAAAAACAAAGTTAAATTTAATTCTAGCAAAAATTGCAAGTTATTTAAGAAATTCTTAATAAATAAAAATTAATTAAATATTAATATTGTTTTTTGTTATAATTACTATTTTGTAAAAACTCTATTAAATTAAAACAATCTTAAAAAAAATTAAAATTCGAAGAATACTTTAATTTATTTAAAAACAATATATTTAAGTTTTTGTTATTTGTTTGATTTAATTTTTACAAAATTATAATTGACAAATTAATTAAATTAAATTTGTTTAATAATATAAATTTGTTAAATATATTAATTCGATTTTTGATATATTAATTGCTAGATAGTAGTTTTGTTCAATTTTGTAATAAATATATTAAAAAAGAAGACAAAAATAAAATAAATTAATATTGTACTTTAATTAATTAGTTTAACAATTCTAACAAAAATTAATAAAAAATATTTTAACTTTTGTAAAAAACAATTAAGAATAATATAAAAAAGTAATTTTAATTATTTTATAAGAATAATATTATAATTGTCGAATTTCGAATTAATAAAAAAATTAATTTTGATTTTGTTTATTAATTAAAAATTTAAATTAATTTTTTAAAAACTTATTTAAATTAAGCAAAATTAATAATAAGTATTTGCAACAAAACAATATATTATTTTTAATATAAACGTAGCAATACTTTAATTTAATACAATTTGTTTAAAACTACAATATATTAATTAAAACAAAAATTCTTTTGTTTTCGAAATAAAGAAATTATATTTATTAAGTTTATTTACGTAATTTACAACTTTAACAACAATAACAAATATAATTATTTTTATAAATTTAATTTAATAATATCTATTTTGTTTATAATCTCAAACTAAAGCTAGTGTAATTATTAAATTAAGTCGAACATTTTTTTTAATTTAATTTATTTTTTTAAATTTGGTAAAATTAAGTTAAAATTAAGTTGCAAACTTGATTTTAAAATTAAGATTTTGTTGAATTAATATTAAGATCTTAAATTAATTAAATATAGTAAATTACGCAAAATATATATTTAATAAAATCTTTATATATATATATAGAACTCTATTATTTTATTAATTACAAATATAATTATCAGAGATAACGTATTAATTTTAATTATAATTTTAAAAAAAAAGCAATAGAAATAAATAATAGAATCTCTAGATTAAAACTACGTATATATATTAATTTATTAATTTTTAATTTTTATATTTTTGACAAATTGTTTAAGATTTTGTTTGCTTTATCTTTGTATCTATATTTGAAGTAAACTTCTTTTATATTTGTGTTTTCTTAAAAAAATGTTATACAATTGTGTTACGCTGCTATCTAGACAACTAGAGTATCAGGATAGATTGGTACTATTGGAGAGATCTGTAGATATCTTCAGGCAATACAAGCAATCACTTGGTAACAAGAGTTTGCAGCTTGTATTAATAATAGAAAATAACTTAATAGATAAATTAAACACAATTTATAAAAGAGTTGTGTCTAGAA